>ERZ778024.1465-NODE-1465-length-27679-cov-54.793585_pt1 | contig 27679 bp, 26 predicted proteins | sample MGYA00375754_ERZ778024 | MGnify/ENA primary metagenome ERZ778024 (study PRJEB29350, sample SAMN05389827) | bioreactor metagenome | isolation source: Thiocyanate bioreactor | place: South Africa: University of Cape Town | collected 2014-02-18 ...
ATATCTATCTTACTAAAAGAAAATTGTAATTTAGTGCAATCAAAAATATGAAGATTTCCAAGAACAACAATCGATAGATCAAGCTTATAATAACTATCAATCGATGGTTGCAGAACATGTTCAAAATCTTGAATTACAGCAAAAAATATTACGACGACAATTAGATAATGATATCAGAATGTTCAATCGTGATTTAGTAAATAAATAAAACTATTTATTCTAAAAATTACATGTTTTTTTTCTTAATAAAGGCAATAGAACGACAATGTCAACGAAATATGGAAGGAGATAAGTTTGTTTTCTTTTAGTATTTTCGTTCTAATGTTTAAAAAAAAACATGTAGTCACACATGACTAATCGAAACGAACAAAGAGTAGAAATAAATAAAGCTATATTTATCGGAGTATTTTTGTTTTATTCCTAATACGAAAAAAAAACAGAGTTGCATAGTGATCATGGCTCAAGGACGTCTGCGTGTAACTGTTGTCGAAGCTGCAAAGCTGGTGGATAAAGATAAAACAGATTTTAATGATCCTTATGTCGAAATTTATGTAGATAAAGCAAAGAAACAAAAAACGTGCACGATTGATAACGTTGAAAGACCAGTATGGAATGAAACATTTGATTTGTACGTAATGAAAGTTGTTGTTTTTTTGTATTATTTTGATTGATTTGAAATCTTCTAGCGATTTATGGCCGAGCAATGAATATATCTATGTTGATGTTTACGATGAAAATCAAGGAAAAAAATCTGATCTAATTGGTTCAACAAAAATTTGTCTCGATGATGTTATTCAAAAAGGACAATTTGATGATTGGGTGAAACTTCCTGGTCTATTCGGATTTGGTAGTCACGGTGATATACGTATTCGTATGACATTCGAAAGCACATCGACAGATTAATATTTAATCTTGTGTTTTTGTTTTCTGTCTAATTTACTGGTATCCTTTTTTTTTAATAATGTATTCAAGAAAAACAATAAAAAAAGAAGAAACGCAGAAGAAAGATTTCATTTTCTCTCAATCAACGCTACTAGGTCTATTGTCCACTGGCGAACTACATGTTCCACTATCAGATGAGGAAGACAAAGAATCTGTATCAACATAACTGTCATTGTCGACGGTCGATGATAATCGTAGAGTTTTCATTCGGTTTCTTAATACGACTGCACTATGAAATGCATACTTGCGATTGTGATGATGGTGAGTACAATTCATTCGACGAATATCACTGCTACTCGAATAACAGCAATGTGCAATTGAACGTGAAGGTCGGTCATTATTGTGATAATGATACCGTTGACCTTTGTATTGGTGAATTGTGTTCGTTGAAGATTTTAATTGTTGAATATTTTGAATTTTACCATAGATTGAAATAAACATATTTTTCAAATCATGATCAGCTCGACGGATTTCCGACTAAGAACGAAACAAATTGTTGTCATTTTATCGAATAAAATGGAAAAAAAAAACGTTGACTTTACTAGTTCTTCTTGTATCATATCGAGAATATTCCGTGATGGTGACGAGATTTGTTCGTCAAAACTTTGATTAAATGATTGTTCACATAATTGACTTGTTGATTTTGATAGATATCGTTTCGATGAATCGAACGGTATGTATTGTTGATTTATTGTTGAATCTATTGACGATTCATCATGTATGATCATGTCTGATTTTGATGTATCAGTGTTAATTAAATTTGATGATTTCGTTTGTTCAATTGATATTTGTCCAGACATGGTTTGATTGACTAGAGATGACGAACATGGACGAACAGATTTCAATTGATTTTTTTGTTTAGAGATAATTATCGATGGTGCTAATACATTCGTACGAATAAAAGCTGATTCATAAGTATTCAAACGTTCTTGAATGATTGGTCCTGTTGTACGTCGACGCTTTGTATAGGATGTCGTTGATTCAGACGATGATGAACAATCCGATGAAGAGAGAAATCCTGAAGTAGTACTTGAGAGTCCGTCTGATAATGGCGTTATTGCTGTTGGACTTTGAGATAATGTTCGTAAATTCGATGATGGAGTTTTCTCGATAATTTCGATTTCTGATGGCGGACGACTGTAAAACTTTGCATAGAACGATCGATCGCGTAAAGAAGACGGAAGATGCATTCTAGAGAATAAAATAAAACCAAAAAAAAAAGAACAAATTGTTTGATTATATAAAATCTGTCATCAAGCTTTGAACTAATCGTGACTATTCTGTATAAAAAAAAATATCGATCACCATTGTGCGTGCGCTTTGACTGATGTAATATGTACATGGTCCACTCGATTTTTTTTTTCACTGCCATCGAGCTGGTATAATTTACTTTGTGGGTGAAGGGTAATTTCAATACAGAAGAAAGACGAAGAAAAAAAAAGCGAGGGACAGAAAGAGAAAAAAAGGAAGTTCAATGTATAAATCGTACGTCTTCGATTCTAATACCTGCAGAGATTTAGTAAAGAGTATTATAATCAAACTGAATCTCTCTACAATAAATATAGGAGACTCGAGGGTGAGAAATGAGAAAGTAAAATGTTTGGACATTGTCGTCTGACAAATAGGAATTACTCAACTAGAAACAATCAATGATTGTTTCATACGTGCCGTCATCCAAATAAATACACGAATATATTTGTATAAAATATGCAGATACATCGAATATGCACTTAAGTATCGTACGATTTACAATTACAGGTTGTTGGTAGGCATATTATTGTATACTTGCGCGTCTAGTTAATGGGTCTGTGTTCTTTGCATACATCGTTGTATGAGTATGAGTATATGTGCATCAAAGAACAGACGTGAAACCATTATTACCGGATCCATTTACACTGAAAAGCTGAATAGAAAGAAAAAGTAAAGAGAGGAACTCGCGTGGCTTCATCTACCATACAGAACAGGAGACATCAACGCTCACTCAGTCTTTTTTTATTGTTATACATTCCGCAATGCCTATTCTACTTACCTTATTCGCTTCTAGTAAAAGCAAAAAAAGCGAAGAGAACACCTTTACTTTTCCTTTTCTCTTTCTTTTCTCTTCTCTCCTCCTCGCTTCGCTCTCTCTCTCTCTCTCTTTCTCTTTATGGTAGTTTGATCCGATGAACGATAAAATATGTTGATGACGATGACGAGCTAGACTGAGACATGCAAAGTGTCGATTGTCACTATCGGTCAACAGACGGACCTAAACTAAAGAGTTATATCATTTATGGATTAAAACGTCGGCAATAATGAAAGAATGTCAGATCTATGTGCATTACTATCATATAACAACATGACGACAAATAAAAAGAAGGAGAAGAAAAAGAAAAGTTACGGTTTACAGTATTCCACTGGTACATACTTGAAAACTATGACAAGGACATTATTGTTAAATAATGACAAACAATGTAAAAGATTGAGATTACAGAATGAAAGATTCTCTCTTCTTTTCGTCTTCTATTTACTTGATAAATATTTTCTTTTCTTCAGCTGTTTCTATATAAATTAAAATTCCTTCTTTTTTCGTCTTTTTTTCGTTTCTCTTCTGCCTCATATACAAACAATATGTGTACATATAGAAGGAAAAAAGTCATTATTCAATCAATCGAGCAGCAAGTGTTTTAACTTGGAAAACATTTTCTTTGACATGTTTCATTTCAACTGATTCTTTATTCACGACGTCCTTGTCATTTTCTTTCCACAAGTTAAATCAATACGTTTCTATTTTGGTTTCGGTACTTTCTATTAAAACAAGATTTTTTTTTTTTAAAATTCAACTTGACAAATAACGAAAAAATGATTTGTTCTTTGCTTTATTCACTTTTTAATCGTGTTGAAATGAGAGAATTTTGTTCGTTAAAAAATTGTGTATTCAATTTTTGATCTAATTGATCGAATTTCTGATAGAATTCTTCATTTTTGTCGATGGTTTTCTTTAGATCTCGTTTATATTCTCGACATAATTGTCTCATTTCATCTCGAATCGTTAAAAAATCTGCAAGTTCTTTTTCTAATTCATTAATACGTTCATATTGAAGAAGATTTTCTTCTTTTAAACGTTCATTATCTTGTTTAATGCTATTTAAAGCCGAGATATCAACATTTAAGCCTGTTTGTTGACGAAATGTCAACTCTTCGAGATCACGTATCAATAAATATTCACTTGTTGAACGTGCTGTTAAAATTAACACCGGTTCTTGATGACCATTTAATTTCGTTAGTTGATTTACAGTTATTTCGCGAACATCACAATGTGGCGTAAGACAAACATCAATATCATCGAGACGAGTCTTAGATAAATTCATACGATGTAAAGAGAAAAATTCACGAATAAGATCATCAATTGGTAATGTCTAGTCAAAAGAAGAAAAAAAAACTTTTTTTTTGGACTTATTTTTGTGAGAAAACTCGAGGGTGTATACTTTCGAACCATCGACTAGTATTCGAGCTGTTAGAGGTTGTTCGGTATAGACAACACGAATAGGTTTATAGCCTTTTTGTAAACAAGCTGTTTCATTTCGTTCAAGCGGCCGAAGATACGTAGATCTTTAACGAGACAGTAGATTTTAATTTGGCTAAAATCGAAATTTGCCTTACGTACGAATTCGATGCCATTGTCAGAACGAATAGAATTTACAAATAACATTAACTAATAAGTTAAATCATATAATTTATTTGACTGATATTCAGTAATTGACACTTGTCTCGGCAAATCAATTTTATTAAAATTTATGTATTATTTTTCCTGAATTTTTAATTATGAATTTTGATTATTTTGTTTTTATTTCTATTTTTTCGAAACAATCCAATAAACACTTGAGATTCGATTAACACACAGATGGCGTTATGCTACGCAGACTGACATTCATCAAGACTAGAGTTCATTGTGCATTTTGCTAATTGAAAGAAAAATAAATTCTGAAACTGGTTTTATTTGATTGACATTTCGTTTTTGTTGCCATCTTTTAAAATGAATATCGAACAAAACAAATTTAAGTTGTCGACGGAAACGAGCTGATGTTGCAAAAAAAATATAGCAACTATTCTAAAAATATAGATAGAAAACAAAAAAATCAATGATATTCAAATTCAATGTTTTATTTACGGCATAATTGACATAAAGAAGGAAATTAAAAAGTCGACTGGCGATAAATAATTCTTGTTGAATAAGAAGATTGTTAGTATTGCGTAAGATCACATTACGAATTAAATAGAATAACAGAAATGGAACGACACTAATGTAAACACTGAAAATTTTTGTTAAAACCATTGATGTTATTTGTTGTTCGATTCGTAAGCGAATAATAGGTACACGTTGTTTTGCCATTGAACGAATATTTCTAAGAGATAATAGAGCAAATGTCGTCATAATCGAAACTGGTAACAGAATAGCAACGACAGGAACACCAAAATAAAGATACTTTGCAAATGTTCCATTAGTATCAAGTATACGACATTGTGATACACTAGTACCGGGAATAATTTGTTCGTCATAATAGATAAAAAATGGAAAACCATGTAAAATGCAGAGACAAACTAAGATTGGAATGAACCATTGTACATGTTTGAAACTAATTGCATTTCGACGTTGGATTTTTGATGTTGAGAGATACTGATCGATGACAGTCAAACAAAGAATCGAATGTGAAAATAAAGCAAATGTTTGAGCAAAAAATATGGGGATTTTACAGAAAAGAACTGTATTAATATCGTTGGATTGTTGAAATAGTTCTCGAAAAGCACTCGTTACGGTGCTGAAAACTAAAAAGCCACTGTCAGATATCGATAATAGAAGTAAACAAAAAGCACATGGATTCTTTCGAAATGTTTTCAAACTTGTAAATATAATTATATTCAGAATATTTCCGATAATACCGATAGAAAAAATAAATAAACTCGACGAAATACTAAAGTAATACGTAAATTTATTTAATTCCGCAGTTGTGTTAGATATTATTGGCATTATTTTTGTTTAAGAAAATGAGGGTACTGTTATATAGATAGAGAATATTTTCAAGGGCTTCTTAACATAATAGAATTGTTAAACTAGACAAAACATGTTTTTCTGTATAATATAAACGAAAGATTTAACAAAAAATTATTCTTTTTCCCTTCGTCTTGGATAGTTATTTGTTATAGAGTTTTAATGACGTAATAAAATAAAATAGAATTAATAAAAAAAAGAACTCATGATAATAATATAAATGACTATCAGTCATGCCTGTAATCTCAAAACATCTACATTAGAAAAGTATTCGATGGTAGCATTTTTTCATTCGAGAAAACTCATTATAATGTCAATCAAAATTGAAGAGTATTATCTGATTAATATGCATGACAAAAAATAAGCTTCTTATGCGTCTCAGATTTTATTGCACGTACAGACAGACTGGATTCAATAAAGAGTACTGAATATAAATAAATATTTCGACCGTATTTCATATAAAGCAAGGTGTTTCTGCTTGATTAAATTAAATGAAGCATTTACGAGTATTTAATATTTAAAAAATGGATTTCTATGATCCGAACATTCATCAATTATAAACTATTCACAGTCTATAGGTTCATTTATTCTCGATAGACATAACAACCTTTTTGAATAGCTGTATCGAACATTTTCAAGGGCAAATAAAAAAAAGAATATATTATTTTTAATTCTCAGCTGGCCAACTTCTGACATGTATTCGATGTATATTCCTTAGTCGTGGTGTATTCGGTTGAATATCACATTGTTCAAGGAATCGAGCTACCAATGTACTTCGGTTACTCAATCCGAATAAATCATCTTCAATATCAGTCATATTGTTTAATCGAAGTGGAACATTCTAAAATATATTTTTTTAAATTTTTAATTGTTAATCAATGGTTTTGTCTTGGTCCTACTTTTCTCGGTGATAAATTCGGTGTTTTAATTACATTTGATCGAGTAGTTTCTTCGGCAGTATCACCTCCACCTAATGCTTCTAGTTCTTCTTCGAGACGAAGAATTTTCTTGAAAACTAAAATAAAGATTTTGTTTTACTTCCGAATTATTGATTAAATTCTAGAACGAACTATCATTTGACGAAGGACCTTCTTCCGATGTATTTTCTGACGTTATCATCGTTGCATCTGCACGAATTTTCCAATTTTTATACGAATCAGCAGTTGCTTGCGCGCCACAAACCCATTCTGTAATCGTCTTGCCAATAAATTCTTTAAAATTATCCGTAAAATTCATTCGTGAATCCGGACAAATATCAAAAAATGTTTGATAAACAGCTTGAGCCAAATAGGATGCATAAATCTTAAAAAATATAAACAGACGCACTTCATCCAACGACGAATATTGTCAAAAGTACGAACATTGAAAAATTTATCTCGAAACCATGGATCAACGGATAGAAGTAATTCAACATAGTTCTTTGCAATTCGATTGAAATATTTCTCACATTCATCATCAACATTTTCTAATTTCTAAAATAGACTTTCTCAAAATGTTAAACTTGAAATTTTCTTTACACTAAAATATTTCAAATAAATCCACCAGAATGAATCGATTAGTAAATTTTGACTAGTTTCACCTCGAACGATTTTATTCCAATAGAAAAGAAAATTTTCCTAAGAAAGAAAAAGTAACACTAAATAAAGTTAGTGAAAGTGTTGATATTTAACCTGAAATTTCTGTGCACGTGTAACTTTATCAAGAATCTCGACAACTTCAATCGTTGTTTCCGCAGCCCAATCGGTGTAAACATCGATTTGAAATGATTTATATCGAAGATTTTCTACTGTTTTCCGTTCATTATTATCATCGGTTACGACAGTTAGATAAATCTGTTTTCGTCGTTTAAGTATCCCGCTCAATTCACTATTTGGTTCGAGTCGATCGATTTCTTTTTTTTTGTAAACAAAAACAAAAAATATTTCATGAAAAACATAGATTTTCTCTCAAACCATCCATTGACAAACTAAATGATCGAGCAGCACGTTGTACCGCAATGAATTCATCATTTTCTTGTTTAAAAAACAGATTCGTATATTCATTAATAATCGATTCACATTCTTTGATCTGATCGTCAATCGGTTGAAGGACAGTTAATGATGTTTTAAACATACTTGCATACTCCTGAAACACACGTTCATCTTGTATCTTTTCTTTTTAAAAGTTAAATCTGAATCAACTAACATTATAAAAATCATCGAATGTTGCTGGAAGAATATCAGTTGGATCATCGAAAACAAGATTTGTTTGTGGAAAATTTTTCTAGACGAGCAAATTAATTCTTGTTGAGAAGACGAATAAAACTCGATCTTACAATATTTTCACTGTTACAAAGCTCGTTAAATAGTTGTAATTTTCTTGTTTTTGTTTGTTCGAAATCCATTCGTAAAACTAGTCTAGGAAATAAACACACTGAATTGGTTTTTGTTTTCAATTAAAAAATAAAAATAAAAAAGAAGTGAGGAAGTTATTTTATTTTTTCAATGAAATCAAATAAAGAGCAAGAAAGAGAAAAATGTTTGTGAAGATTTTTCTATGTTGATGTATTTGTCATTATGGTTGGTGTTCCACGTTGTCGGCCGAGTTTAATTGTTGTTATACCCATATCTTTCGAACTACTAGTTTGTTGTTGATAGTTTTTCACGAGGTCAACTAATTTAATAAAATGACTACGAGAAATCGCGTGTTTGTAACGAATTTTCTTGCAAAATGGTTCGCTGTAAGCCTAAAAACGAAAGAAAACTGACTTGAAAGAGGAATTATCTATGGTTACGGCTTCGATATCTTCGATTTTCAGATGAGCTGTTGCTTCTTGTAAAGTGAGAAGAATGCAATTCCAAGGCGAGAATTCTTCTCGACGATTCCATCGAACGAATGTCAAACTATATATATCCGATTCTTCACTCAATGCTGAATGACTATCCCAGATATTCTTGTACATATATTCAATATCATTTGCCTAGTTCATGAAAACAAAACGTGAATGATTCAGATTTTCAATTGAATTCGCTATGACGTACCGTAAGCAAGAATATACAATGAGCTCCATCGTTGTAACCACATTCTTCTTTTTCGATTTTCTTGAGTAAAAATCTATTCAAAATTACCATGTAAACTAGATATTTATTTGTTCGTTATATTTTACTTGAATTTCGTTTGATCAGCACGTTTATTCGCAATATTTTCCAAACGAAGACATTGCCGACATTTGCCGATCTTGGCATTTGTACTGCTAACAGAGAATTCTGTCGATGGATAATACTGTTGACAACTACGACAGTAGAGTGTTTTCTGTTCGGTAACAGCAACAGGATCTTGTGGAACCTATTGTCAATGGAAATTTTTTGAAAATAAATAATAGGTAAATGGAGATTATTTACTCGAAGATGTCGAACAACGCCTGGATTGAATGTTGGAGTTTTGATGTATTGTAAAAATAAAGTAGCGATACGTTGTCGAAGACCAGTGAGATTTTCTTCTTTAGTTCCACGCATGAGTAGATCAGCTTCACGATCGATTAATTGAATAATTTCTTGTGTCAATCGACATTCATGTTCCTAAACAAAATGATTTCTCTCTCTCTTCTCAATTCTTAATGATTGTCATTTACTTTGACTGTATGTTTTAAAGTCAAAAGAATATCTAAACGTTCATCGAGTGTTAGAAATTTCATAGTTATTGTATTATAAATTTGCATCAATTCACGAGCACGAATTGAATACGGTGTGCTGAAGAGGAAGAATTTTAAAAACAAAATTAGAAAACAAAAATTTCGAATGATTTACTCCATTTCAGTGGTGGTACCATCTTTGTATTTCCATCGTTTTGGTTGAGCAACACGTTCGAGAAAACGTTGAATATTGACTTCTTTATTATATTTCTGTGCTTCGGTTTTATATCGATCGATTGTTGCCAATAATTCTGTTTCTTCATCGACTAATAAAGCTAAAGCTGCTTTTCGTGCTAGAGAAAAAAGAAACAATATCTTCCAAAAACCAAAAAAAAAAGATTATTATTCGAATATACCAGCGCCTTGTTTGGTTGCATTGATTTTCGCTACTTCTTCTTCACGCCATTCTATTCGAATGAAGAAAAGAAAGTCTTGTTCGAAGATTTTGACAAATGAAATTTGTACTTTCAAGTGCAGCATAGAGCACATCGAAATCATCTTTTGTTCTCGGATGTAAACGTCGATCGAGATCGTGTTGATATCGATTCTGTCGTTCGTCCATTTGTTTTTGTTTTAGCTCGAGTTCGAATTGAATACGTTTTTGAAATGCTTCTCGCAATGCGTTAACATCACGTTTAGCTAACCAACGACGGAAATATTTTTGGATAATAATCGCCTAACAAAAAATAAAAATATTTCGATTACAAAAAAAAACAGAACGAAGAAACCTTTTTATTCAAAATTTCGAATTTCTCTTCAGCTGTTTGATATCGTCTCGGTGTGATCAATCGATCGTTATCTGTCGAAATGTAATAACCAGGTTTAGTCATTTGTGTCGATTGTTCATTTGTAGTTTGAATAACATTATGTCGAGACTGAATTGTTTGTGTATCACGACAATAACGAATAATGCCTTTATCTGGCCGTTGAGGTGGCAATGTTTGAGCACTAGCATTGTGATATTCTTTTCCGGTTATACGATGACGAACACCGCCCAAAAATGGCTTACGAATACTATTTCGTTCGATTTCAACAACAACATCACGACTCATATTTTGACCTGAGTTAAAAAACAATCACAAAAATAGAAAAAAAAGGTCTTTTTTTCCTTATTGAGTACCTTCATCAATACGAACAGTGATAACATCCGGCATGGATATATCTTGTCGAAGTTTATAAGGTCGTAGTGGTTCGTTAACAGGATCGTTCGAATGCAAGCCTGAAGAATAGGTTTCCGTAAGAAAAAAAAGACAAGGAAATTATTTTAGTGTGAACTAACTCATGCTGACAGTTGTGTTGGGTTCCACTTCAATTTGTGAAAGTGTTAATTGATTGTCCAAAACTTTGTCTAATCAGGACAAAAAAAAAGAAGAAAATAACAAGTTGTTTATTGAAAAAGAAATGATTCGATATTCACCATTGAATCTTATATGTAGAACATTCACGGGCATTCGTAATTCTTTCGAAAAATATGTTATCAATTCATGAATTGGTATTTGAAGTGGAAAAGCAACAGTAACCGTTTGTCCGATAGAATCTAAGAGCATTTTAACAGTTGCTAATTTTGTTTCTCGTCCTTGGCTCGCATCGTGTTGATGATCTTCTTCTCGATCATTAACCATCGATGGAATGGGTGCTATCGGTAGACTATGTTCATCAGCCATTGCCAAACAAGTCAATGTCTCGAATAAATACAACTTTTAGCTAACCATTTCTCTATTCTATCACTTGGCAACAGGTCCTTGTCGAGAGGATTGATAATAGATGACACTAGAGTCGAATTTTCTTATGATTGGACAAATGTAATTTCTCCCATTTTATACATTTTTTTATTCTTTATTCATTCATGCTAAGCATGGAAGATTTCAAACGAAGCACATGTCTTGGTCGAGGCAATTACGTTAGAGAGACTTTTCAAGCTTTCGTAAATGAAATTGATTTCATTCGTAGATCGATTTGAAATTTACTTTTGTTTTAATTCTAGTCTCGTCCGCCAACACCATCGGTTAATAATAATAATAAATCAAATGTAGCAAGTGGTCGTGCTGCTCAAATTCTACGTCAGATAAAGTTTGTTTAACGATGCTTGTTTTTTTTTGTCCGTAAAGTTTTACTTTTTAGACAATCGTCTTCATCAAATTCAACTAAAGATCTGTAAGTATTTCGTACATATTTCAATCAATCCGATCGACCTTCTCTTCAATTTAGTTCAGATAATCAATTATTCCTTCGTTGTACAGTTTCTTCCTGGTATAAATATTCAATAAACTTTTTCGATAATTCACTATCTCGAACGAATCGTTTCACTCTCGTTAATAATCTATCAAAACATCTCAATTGTCCGAATAAATTCTACGATGGTGAATATCTTTATCTTCCTCAACAATTACTCGAACAAATGAACATCTATGACAATCAAATATCTATTCAATATGTTGATACGATCGATTTCGAACAATTACCAATCGATTTAATTAATCTCTTGTTTCAAATGTATGAAAGGATTTTTTCGATTGAAAATGAAATTTATTCGAAATATTCTAGTGGAATCGATCACGGACGAGAATTACTTTTAAATCGTCGTCGACAGAAGTAAATCTAGAAAAAGAAATCATCGATTATTTCGAACTATTTCTTTTACAATTGTTAGAACATGTTGTTGGAACGGTAAACTCGTCAATGTTGAACATCGAGATGATGGACTTCTGTTAACATTTGATTTTCCACAAAAAACACCGACGATTACTTGTTACGAAGAATTGTAAGTCAATGAAAATGTTTGCAAAAAAAACCGAAACTTATCGTTGTTTAGAGAACGATATTCTATGGTAACAGATGGAAATGATCATCATGAATTAGCTCGAAAGAATCTAATCAATAAATTAGTTCTAACAAGATATGACAATCGAACACAACGTATTGATGATATCGATTTTAAGCTAACACCTGCAACATTTCGATTGAATGATCAATCAGAAATGACATTGATGGATTATTATCTGTAAATCGAATAGATTGAGCTTTTATTTTTTTATTAGAGAAATTTACTTTTTTTACAGAGAAAAATTCGATATAACGATTCAAGATCCAGATCAACCGTTGATTGTTTATTGTCCACGAAGACCAGAAGAGAATTCAGTATGAATTCAATCATTTCTTTGACCACAATTTCTTAATCGACATTTTGTAGATTAATTCCGAAGCAAATTATTTAGTACCGGAATTGTGTTATCTCACCGGTTTATCTGATCGAGCGCATCGAGATGCTCGAGTATGAAAATCATTTTCTGTTTATTTGTGCAGAATTTGTTCGTTTTTAAAAGGCGAGGAAAACGAATCATGTTACTCGATTAGATTCAACAGCTCGTCAAGATCAAATCTTCTTTTTCGACGATATGATTCGACGAAATCTTGGTTCGATTAAGTATCTTTCACAATGGAACATCGATATCATTGCCAATCCGGTTCCAATTGTCGACTCACCTCGAGTAACACTCGATTTGTTTTTTTTCTTCTCTGAGTCAATTTTATTTCAAAGAAATCTTCATCGGACGAATCATCAAATGATGAAAACGATCAACAAGATATTCAGGATATCGAACATTCATACGGACATTTTACTTCTGCAGTAAATACAAACAAATTAGTTGTTTTTTTTCTTCGAATAAAATGATTTGTTTAGATCGAATTGAAAAATTGGTTGTTAATCTATCCGAAAATCGATCAAGATCGAGCAGTGATCTATGTCAATATGCTTCGACAAATCGCTCAACAACAAGGAATGATAATCAATCAACCGACTTACATTCCAATGGAAGATGACGAGACCAAAACCTATGCGAATACACTTCGAATGCATCTCAATGAACGAGTACAATTAGTTTCATTGATTGTTAAATCACGTCGAATCGATCGTTATAATACAATTAAACGAATTTGTTGTGTCGAAATTCCGACTCCAGCTGAAGTACAAACGAAATCATCGATTCTTCTATTCAAATTCACTCGTCTAACTTTAGATTGTTCTTCGAAGCACAATTTCTGATGATGATAATCTGCAAAATATTGCTCTCAACATTGCTCGTGATATGAATTTCAAACTCGGTGGACAAATTCGTCCGTTAAATCTTTCACTTGTACGAATTTTCTCACTTAAAATTCGCTGATTTTGTTTTTTGATTATTTTTAGTCGAACGTCATGGTCGTTAGTTTAGCAACATGGACATCATCGAATGTTAACTATCGATCCAGCGAACATTTAGATTACGTTCTAGCTCTCATTGGATCGTTGAATTCGAATCTAACCGAATATTTCAGTCATGCAAAATCCTATACGAATGAAAATGATCTTCGAAATGATATCGGACCGTTTGTTCGCTTAGCAATCGATGCGTATTATCAAGTAATTTACGAGCTATGTCGATTTGTTTTGTTAGTGTTTGTTTGTTTGAAGGAAAATCAAGTTTATCCGACGACAATTCTTCTTGGACGAAATATATTTTCTCCGTTGGATAATTTGAAAATCATTCAAGATTACGAAATTCAGTCGATTCTTAATCAAATCACCGATGGATCGAGATTGATCGTCTTTGCTTATCTCAAAGAAATGATCTACGATTGGTACAATTATGTCCAAGTAAAGAAAAACAACTGAAAATTACCAAAAATCAAGCGTGTTTTTTTATATTTAACTATTTAGCCGAAAAAGGTTGCAAATGTCGATTGTTTAATTGCCAAAGAATCGTAAGTCGATAAAAAAAGATAAAATAAAACTTGATGTTTTCGTTTTCAGACCGAGCTATGTTTTCTATTTATCATCTCATCGTGATCGAAGTTCGACACTTCAAGCTCGTCAATTTCTCGTTCTTTTCGACAATACCGATTTGTCAGGCGAGAAAATTCAACGAATTATTCTCGCATTAACTCGACATTTTCCACAACGGAATCAATACTTTTTTCCATCGATTTGTCGAGTAAAATTCATCGAAAATCAATAACATTGATACATTTCAATTTGCTTGTTTTTCGTAGTTTTCTCAACGTCTTTCATCATTAGTCGGCGAGACACTCGGTACACCGCCGAATTGTGATCGATATAAGAATTTGTTCTATATCTAAAGTCGAACAGTGTGTGTTCGCGTTCGATTTCTTTCTAGTTGTCAGATAATTTGAAAATAGATCTTGTTTCAGTTTTTGTTTCTTCGTCTCTATCTCAAGAATATTGTTGTTCTAGATGTTGATTCAAATCGGTTTTCAAGATTATGTTAATATATCATCATTGAATTCATTCGAAGAATTCGTCGATGAATTAAATGATTTATTAGGCGAAAATAATTATACTATCGAAAAAAATGGCAAACGAATCGATTGCCATAGTCAACATGAACTAGTCGATGATGAGATTTATAAAATCTGGCCGAAAGTTCTCGGAGGAAAAGTAAATGAATGACTTTTGTTTTTGTTGATTTTGTATGAATGAGGAATGTTTAGGGTGGTTTTGGTTCGTTACTGCGTTCGTTTGGTAAACAAATTTTAATCTCGAAAAACAAAGAGGCGTGTCGAGATTTGAATGGTCGACGTATTCGAGATGTTAACAATGAACAGAAACTCAAAGTACGTTTTCATTAAGGTCACATTAATCTTTTTGATCTTTATTAAAACTTTTGTTTTATTGGAATAATAAAAAATATGTCCTCGTTATTTTTAGGAATGGATGCAAAAGGAAATGGAACAAAAAAATCAACGAGGAGCGTCATCATCATCAGCAGCAGCAACAACTGATGACGATACAAAAGATTATCGAAAAGTTCCGCCACCGCATAAATTCTCCGATGCAGCCTACGAGGAACAAAAACGTCAAATTATCGATAGCATGGACGAATCTGTTAAAATCGCAGCTGATCTTTTGATTCAAACAAAGAAAAAGAAAAAATCATCGACTGCTATTAGTACAAATGATGTCCAAAAGGACGACGACGACGATGACGACGATGATGATGCGAAACAAGAAACGAAAACAACAAATAAACGACGTCATTCCGATGATTTAGAAGACGGAGAAGTTGTTAGTAAACCAGCAACAAAAAGCAAAGGAGCGAATAATGCATTTTTTGTTGGTATCGATCTTGGAGATATATCAGATCTTGATGACGATGACGATGAAGATGAAAAATCAACAAAACCGAAAAATGCAAAAAAGAAAAAAATCTAGATCATGATTTGCTCTTGTTTTTGACTTGATTTCTTTCTTTTTTTGTACATGTTTATCTTAATCATTATTTGTGTTTCGTATTCATTCAATAAACACTACATGTCATAAATTTCATTCAATCAACAGATTTTTCAAGCAAGAACCTAATAGTAAATATAAGAGATTTATAGATTTATGCAAGTAATAAAATTTTTGTCACGATGACATAGCTTCAATAGATCTACTCGATATGAATGGATTAAATAAATATTTTATCCTAAGTTTTCGCATGCGTCTCATTTCCGGAAGGGAGAAAAATCGGTGATTAAATAACATATATATATTTATATTTATTTATTTGTTTATTTCATTGAATATTATTCGTATATGAGAATGATACTATCAATGTTTTGTTCTTATTGAAAAGCTCAATTGAGCCGAAATCGAATCGAATCATGTTTTTTTTTCACTACATTTATATTGGGCGTTCATACTAATGCATGCGGATGTTTTTCACTTCTAAGACAAATTATAGAACTAGAAAATGCTTTTAAAAGCTTAATGTAACTTGCTCTCTATCATCCGGATGAAGTCGGAAATGAACGTTAGTTTATAATAGTATATCCGTGAGAAAATGTTTTTCTCGCCATCGTTCGTTGTTAATTCGTTTCGAACGCTACCTAAGCGACGTATTCACAATTAAATTTGATGTGATATTTAGACAGCTGTGAGTCGAAGTAAGTTATATCAATAATCAACGCGGACACTTTTTCGTTTCGTTTATCAAAGTAAATCACTATTCTCGAGAAACAAGCTAACCTACCTTCAAACGAACAAATATTTATGATCGATGATTTGCTAAAATAAGAGCGTGAGCTTGAGAATACAAAAGGCAAAAGATAAAAATAGTTTCAATGATTGATCAGCAATAGTGATAAAGTTCAAATATAATTACTTCATTTATTTTCCAATCAAAATATGTAAACGTATCAGTGTCAGTTATCCGAAAATTTAGTTTTGACAGATGTGTAAACTAACAAATAACATTGCAGTCGAAGTCTGACATTAACGGAAGAGTAAGCATCATATAACACAAACGACTAATTAATAAAGTTCGTCAATTTGTCGTCTGATGCCTTGCATATGTCGATAGTCGGCGTTTTCAATCTAATAAGAGCCTCGACGCGTTTTTCTGCGTCAGTCTAAAAATACATACGAACTGACAGAAATATACAAATAGACTGTAAAATATTTGTTGTCATCAACGTAGTTATTATTGTTTGGTCATTAGTACATGTTTACTTAGAAAAACTGATACTCAATATTCAATTATCTTCGAAAAACACAAACAAAAACAAAACAAAAAGAAAAAGAAAGAAAATTGAAACAAAAGATAATCATCTGAACAAAAAAAAACTCGGCTTAATCAAACATCGTTTCTCGATTCTTCACTTTCAAGAAACGGTGCACTTTGTGTTGCTGCCATTTTTGTTAAAATTAATTGTTGTTTCGACAGTTCTTGTATATTATTATTGACAGTTGCTGAATATCGATGATTTTTCAATAATGGCATCGATGATCGAGTCGATTTCGAATGCGTAAATAAACTGCTGACGTTTCGATTCGACGAAATTATTCGTGTTGCACCACCTTGAACATCGAAACCAGCTGGCAACGGTCGACAAAAGAAGAAATGTTCGCCAACTTGCCGAAATTTTCGATCGAAAAATGCATAAAGAATAAATGTTGATGATGCATTGATAACCGATAGTAAATTATTGATAGCTAGATACTGTCTTGCACGTAAATTCGCCATTAGAACTGCTCCAAACCATGAATACAGAACATTAAATACAAAATACGGAAATTGTGTCAAAAGAAAAACAAATACGATGGATAATAACAAGAAATTAATTGCATTCGATGAACGATTCTGTTTCGACGAATTACCTAGTAAACGTTTACGTTTTCTAACGGCATATAATTTTTTAATAATCATCATTTTACAAATAATAATCGTTGTAAATGGAAGAAGAAAAACAAAAACAAAATACAAATATTTTCTCATTAACAAACGAAATAATGGATGTGTGCCAACGTTTGACAGTTTGATGGTACGTGTTTGATTACGAATTTCAACTGTAAATTCAAACCAAAATGGAATACAATAGACAACACAAAATAATGTCACACAAATAACAACGAATATAGCATGTCGAGGACTTCGCCATTTCTGACCTCGAAATGGCAAACAAATCAGAATGAATCGATCGACAGCAACTGTTGCTGTTAAATAAATTTGAATTAGTAAACATGTCACATGTATCGGAAATACTCGAGTGAATATATGTCGATAGAATGTTTCAGCATGAAATGTTGAACGGATACCATGCGTCATAAGAAAACCGATTAGCACGCATGATGATGCGCATGATAAAGCAAATATATAAATATTGGTTGTTGATGTACGCATAATACGACTCGATAATATCACGCAAGTCAATGCGTTACCGAGAAGACCGCAAATACAAACAAGAGACAATAGATAACCTTCGATGATGCGCTTGAAATCGACGAGACGCTGTTCGGAAAATAGAGTCGAATTCGTCGATAGAGACGATACATTCATGTTTATGAACAACGATAATCAATCAGTACTCGTCGTTGTTGTTGTCGTCGTCTGCTTCTTCTTCGTTTTTCTGCTTGTCACTTGGAGGGAAAAGATTGATAAAAAAGACTAAAGAACATGAAAGGATTTTTTCTTTTTTTTTGCTTTGCTTTGCTTTGCTTTGTTTATTAAATATTGATTCTAAATAAATATCTCGGAAACAATAGATCTAAACAGTGAATGTAATTCTTTTTATCGTTCGATTCTAATTCTATTCAAAAGTAAACTTTGCATATAAAACCGATTACACACACACTAGCGAACCGGAGAATGCAAATATAAAAAAAAGCGAGAAAAAGGAATTTCTACTAAACTTCTTGTCGTTCGCCTATTGACATATATAAAAATTTTGTTTAACATTTCAATGTTTTTTGTATAACTACGAGATATTGACAAAGTTAAGAGTGATTTTTATCTTCTATCGAACTTTTCTTGCTTTCACATATACAATAAATAGAAATATTGAGGGAAAAACAAAATGATGATTCTTTTCCGAGTGCTAAAATCGATCGCAAACATCTTTTGTCTTGTTTATACCCGTCAAAATATCCGTAGTAAAAGAGAGAAAGAGAGAGAGAATGAATATTTTCCTTATTATTATGATAGTCGAGACACGTACGTAATGTTAAAACAAAATACATCAACAACAAGAAGAAAAAAAACACATCGAATCCGTCTCATTCACTCATTATTATCTCAGATTTCAAAAGCATCAAAATGTGTGCATTTCAGTTTCTTTTTAATTGGACTTTACAGGCAATATGCTTACGTGTGAGTTTATCTCGAAAAAGAAAAATCATATAGCTATTTGAAAACGAAGAAGAAGAAGAAGAAGAAAAAAAAGTGGTGTAGTTGCTTTTCTTTATCAGATTATTTATGCGACAATACACAGCTGTTTTACTTGGTCGAAAAAGAAATCGAGTTTTTCGAATAACGACGATACTGATGATATTGTTTAATGAGCGTTAACAATTGTATTGAGAATCGAGCTACTTATTCGAAAGAAAAGATATGTGCCTATTTAAACAGCAATCTATGCCTCCATTCTTATTGACAATTCAATAGAAGTCGAAACTAAAGTAAAGGAAATATTTTTCCTATTGTAACTTACTTCCTTTTTTTGTTATTTCTCGCTTCTATTTAATGTATTTACATGTGTATGCCATCATACCAATAAAACTTTTGATATAATACTCATTATTGAAGAATAAAATCTATAAATAATACGAATAGAGTGTTGATAGATGAAAACCGAAAAAAGGCAAAGAATATATATGTTAATTGAGACAAAGCTATTTTTGAGATGAATAGACGTGTCAAAACTTCAATGTTTTTTTTCATTTTGCCTAGACTAGTATCGTTTGATGAACTAGATTTAACGGAAATACTGCGTGCTCATCGGCATCATTAGAGCGCTGCACGCAGTTTCTCTCTCTGTTTTTGCATTACTATCCAACCGTCGAAATAAATGCCGATTTGAGTTAGTTATATATATATATATAAAGGCAACGAGTAAGAGAGAAGAGGAGAGAGAGAGAAAAAGATAGAGAGAGAACGAGAAATAGAGAAAGAAAAGGAAGATTTTTAGACACGTATAGGAATCGATTGTGTTGTTTCAGTATGTCACTAATTAATGATTGATTTCAACTAGATCAAATATCCAATTCAGATATGTAAGGTTATTCTACGATATTCATTTTGTGGACGAAGATAAAAAATTAGAATTTAATTAGGATTTGTCATTGATTCAATCAGAAAGAAAATGTCAAGACTTGTACAGGAAACTGAAAGGCTATCCATAGACAAAAAAAATTCATTAGAAAAAGGCAAAATAATCAGAAAAAAAAAATAAAGTGCTCTTTCTTTTCTCCTTTAAACAGTCATAAATCGTCACAATGATGTGTTTTTCTGTTGACTCGATACATAGGAGCGAAGAAATGCTAGTTGCCGCTAGCAAAATTCGTTTATCTATGAAACGCCACGTCTTTCTCGTTCTGAATCGGTTTATTTAATCAATGAATCGTCGTTTGTTAACAATCTTAAAACTTCATAGATCTGTCATTCAGATGTCATCACAATAAACGATTATATTATCCGAGAATTATTATCTTTTTCGTTTTCTTCAGAGCCTGATCATCAATTTTCTCTTCGACATAGATATATGTTTTACGGTCAAGAGATTATGTCGACCATTTCAAGCCTATTTATCAACATGTCCTTTCTTATCTGTATATTTTGCCGGTGTTTTTTTTTTTCGAAGTGCATAATATTTAAGAAGGGCAAAAGCACAAAAGAGTATCTTGCCCGAGCAAATTTCTCCGAGAACGCTATTCATCGGAACTAAGATCACATTTTTGAAAGAAGAATAACTGACAATAAATGTCAATCGGAATGTTTTCGCTGTTTTCTTTATGCATAGACAGATAAAAAGAAATTGAACGTGTCTATTTAAAATGCCACAAACATTCTTCTTCTTAATGTACTCTGAAATTCTCCTGAGTCTCTCCAGACAAATTGACGCGAACAACAAGAACAACAAGAACAACAACAAGTTGAGACTTCGTCTTTTGCGTCGTATTTCTCTCGTCATATTTTTCAAAGAGAAAAAGAAAACGAATTAAATAAATTCTATCTGACAACCGAATAATCATTACTCCGTTGAGCCAAAACTATCAATATAGTATAATTATTCGATCTCATGCCATCATTACAAAAAAATAATAACTACGGAATATTTCGCTATTTTTATTCGGATCGATCGAGAAAGATCATCAATGATGTCCCAATATTCCCAGAATCCAAAAGCACATAAACAAAACAACTCGACACTCGTTTCGCATATTAATATTAATCGATTAGATAAAAGAAAAATATCTCTCGATCTGTCATTAAATCTATTAACAGATACAAAATGACTTGAAACATCTATGCATGGCTATCGAGTAAATCAAACTGCAGCATGCTTACTTACGATTCCCATCGATCATGTTATGTACGCGTATATAATACAAAGTCCTTTGTAAGAACATTAAAGAAAAAAGCGAAGGATATTCAAGATAAATAGAAGAAGATATATATATTGTATATAGTGGCAATTTTTCTTCTTCTTCTTGTTTTAATAATCAACCTCAGTCACTGGCACACAAGCACTAACAAATAACCAAAATGAAATAGAAAACAGAAGATAATCATAAGAAGAAAAAAAAAGGAAAGAGAGAGAAAAAAACGAGTCCGTATGTTCAAAGGAAATAGAAAACTAATGTACAAGGCAAAAAAAGAAAATATGTATCACCATGCAACAAAAAATAGATTGATAAGAAGAACAGGAGAGATGCACGTTTGACATGCACGTAACTCGACAGTTTTGAGCATTGATTTTCATCGTCTAAAATAAAAAAAAACATTTAATCAGAACAATTTTCAACATAGACAGTCTGATTCTGAGAGTTAATTGACTGTGGAATTTTCTCAGATGAATCTATACGAAAAGAGAAAAAAGCGATTTACTAATTGAGAATGGAAAGAATAAAAAGAAGTTTTTTTTTGTTTTGTTGTTCTTTTCAATCGATGCGAACAAAAGGAACTAATTATTTGGATACATTCGAAAGAGAATCTGACAAATGTTCGACTCAAAATTCCTGTTTAACAATTCCATTTTCTTTTATTAAAACATTAATGAAATTGTAAAAGATATTAGAATGGAATTGATTATTCGATTTGACAGTTTAATATCGTTTTTTGATTTATTAAAAAGTTGCTTTTCTTTTCTCTCAACATTAAAACCAAAAATAGAAGACAACATGAAATAAATCGTATTTTCTGAAAACGACTCGTGGGATTCGAAGAAATATTACGTACAATGTTCAAAGCTTGTCATTCTCTGACAATTCGATATGAATAATTAATTTCACCTATTCATTTTCTATCAATATTTTTGTCTATTAAACTTACTAAAAACTAAAATTACAAAAACAAAAACATAGCAGCTCTTGTTTTTAGATCTGATTCATCTGCGAAAAAGAATAAATGTTCTTAGGAACTGTAATCGGATGAAATCTCTGATTATTCCGAAAAAAACGCATGAATTTTCTTTATTAATCAATAAATAATCTTCGAATTGTTTCATGTTTCAAATCAAAAGAAAACGAGATTGATCATTTCGAAATCGTTGTCAGGCAAAAATAAATTCTTATCATCGATGTACTAATCTATTATCTCAGCTATTATTCTCTTGGATCGTACCGAAATTAGATTTGTTTTGACATCCGAAAAGCAATGATAATATATTATCTCGGCTCGATTCTTCTACGTCCGGAAATCATTTATTAACAAAGAAAAACATTTAGAAATAGAGATTTTCAATTACTATTATCTCTGACTAATAACAATATTATATTCGATTTTAAAAAAATTCAAATAGATTGAGACTTCGTTTTTACCTTTCTAATACATCTAATACATAATTCCAGCCTCGATTGTTATCCCAAAATTCTTGACACATTGCTTGCAAACAAACAGCAAAAAAGATTTGTTTCGGTACATGTTCGTCATTTGTATATTTTTTCAGACGTATTTCGAATGTAAACGTATCGGTATTGTCAGTAGGATAGTTAAATGAATGCCAAGCTTGAATATCTTGATGTGTTTGCCAATCATTATCGGTGATACGAGCGAATATACGTTTATCATAAGCGCAATTATGTACTCGAACTGTTCCGTAAGCAATTGAATCTTTGGTATATAAACATTCGAGAATGATTTGTTGGTTGTAAATACGAGGAAGTAGATCGGCTGGAGGAGTAAAATACTTTGAAACAAGATAATATTGTTTGGTCGATCGAATTGGTGAACAATTATTAGGCGCAGTTAGGTCGAATGGAGATGGTATAGGAGTTGAAGATAGAGATGACTGAGCTTTAGTAAAACGTAGTTGTTCGAGTTTAATTCGAATACATTCTTGAATAAGAGAACTTGTTGATTGATCGGGCGGAGTCATATAACGGATTGATTCAAGATCGAGACCCTAACAATGAATGTATATATTAGTATTGATGATTAGAAAAGAATCAATGATGAATAACTTACCAACATATCAGCAAAACGAACGACTTTTTTCGGAGTTTTGTCTAGTAAAACTGCATTTCGATCTACTCGTGCAATACCTAATGAGTTCGATCGAATACCAATTCGTGTTGATAGGTCTTCATTTTCATTATCGTCAGATTCTGTATATGCAGAAAATCGATCTTGTGAACAGAGCGTATAAGTTGAATCATGCAGAAATGTCGAACAAGATTTCGTCGGATCAGCTGTTAATGTATCATCATTATTGAAATCATCGTCAATATATGATGAATTATAGGATTTACGAAGAAATTCTTCTAATTCATTGATACGTTCATCTAAATTCGATTCATTGGCATCGAGTAGAGTCGCTGTATCTTGCAAAAAAATTCATTGTTTAATTTCTCAACAAAAAAAAACGATCAATTCAACTTACCACCACTGTTCTTCTTTGTTATCGGACGATTTTCGTCGTCGTTTTGTTCACATTCAAGATCTTGATCGATCTCATTTAAATTAGCTATTTCATTATCATCATTTTCACTAATTTGATCGAAACCAAGATTGAAATCTAAATCTTCCGACGATGTCGATGTGCCTTCTTCATGTCCAGGATCAGATGATGTACTACATATACCCGATGATGATGTATTCGAACTCAATATGCTAAGATGTCCTCCAGGATCGGAAAGACTCGAACCAAGACTAAAGTCGGATCGAGATAATCTATCAAGCATCGATGATGACGATGTTGAACCATTATCTGAACAGGAACGTGTGCGATGTTGAGATGAATTAGTCGAGTTCGAATTTATAGAGATGTCTTTTTCATTGAATAGATCATGTGTTGTTGCTGGTGGCGATGGTGATGTTGTCTTTTGTAAAACAAGTAGAGTATTACCGTTTGATGTATTTGTTGATGAGCAACGAGTTGAATTTTGTAGATAATGCATAACTTTATGATTGCTAGATAAACACGGAGCATTAACACCATTTGTTTCATTAGTTGTTTTCGCTCTCAGAGACATTGACTTTGATTGTTTAAATTTCAATAAATACAAATTGAAGAAAAACAACGACTATTTTTCTTCGAGAAATCAAAAATCTAGAATAAAATCAAGTTTGATGGTTACCTATAGGTAAACAATTGATAATAAAGTGGATTTTTTTATTATCATAGACAAAAGAAAAAGAAAGAAAAAAAGAAATCATACGTTGTCGATGCACCCTCAATGTACCGACCTGACAAAACTTGTATTTCACACGTAATAACCTTCTTTCATTCGCTCCAAAATTGACTCAGCTGAGATATCGGTTGATAATTATAGGCAAACGAAAGAATAGAGAAAAAACCCGAATTTTCATCTCTCTATCTATTTATCTCTCTGCTTTTCTTTCTTCATGCAAATAATATCCGATAAAAAGAAAGAACAACAAATACAAACTCAATAGACATATTTATTGATGACTCATCGATTGCTGTCTGTCTATTTACTGGTGGATTTAGTTCTCCAACCAATAGTTTATCTAACTTCCTATGATTATGGTTTATACGTATGTGTATGTTCTCTTAATATGAGAACTTGTTATTTATTAAAAACAAATTTCTTCTTCAATCGAAATAGCAAATAAAATATACGATGTCGGCGATTGACGTAGAGAAAAGAAAGAAAGTTTAAAACAAGTGTTGACATAAGCAAATCGAACTTCTCGTTATTATTCTCGAGTCGACGAATAAGAAACAAATAGAATCGAATCAATGAATTTTTATTCTCATCATTTATCACTTATCTAAATAAACCTAAGTCAATAATCTCATACACACATACGTACGTACGTATTCAATACTATGAGAAAAGATAATAATATTACTTCGTTTCGTCCTTCAACACTCTCTAAAAAAAAGAAAATCTTATCTTGTATATTCTCAAAAATTAACACCATTTACCTATTTGAATAATCTATCTACACGTATATGAATAATTACCCATCATAGAATTACTTTATATACGAAAATATTGACGGTGAGATATATGAATAGCGTAAATGTGCATACTTATATACCTATGCAAAAAGAGTGTTCTAGAATTATCAATAGCATTTACGAAGTACCTATTCTTTTATCACATTGTACTCGTAATTCCTGATGATTCTGGATTCATATTCTTATCCTATATTTTTTCACATGTAGTTCACTTTGAAGTTATGTATAGACAAGTGAGATACAAAGATGTTTTCCTTACACATATGTATCTTTAAAAAGTACGTAATGATATCTGTCAATTCGAAGAGATATGAGAATAGTGTTGAAAGCGAAAAGCAAACTTATTAAATACCGATTAACCTAATTAGACGATCAAGAAGTCAGTATAAATTGTTGAGGGTGTTTTTTTGCACCGTTTCTATCTTTACACTTAAAGCACGTCGAAACATACATGTATATATATGCATAACGATAATAGTTAATTAAAAATAAAAATATAATCGATCATATCTGTCAAATGATTCATTAAAATGATATACGTAAATAATTCAAATGCTTTGAAAGACGTTATTTTCTCTTACCTTACCTACTCGGAATATGTATGAATGCGCAGACATACTTTATTTTCAAATTTTACAAGTACTTGATTGAAAACAAAAAGAATTTCTACCGAGAAGATTTCGTTTTCTTTTTTTTTTCTACCATATTTTTTGTTAAAATACATTTGACTACATCTAAGAAAAAGATCTCATTTTCTACCAATTTTTTTTTCTTTTCGAGAAGATGAGTAAATACGATAATTATTTCTCTTCCTAGGGCGCTCTCATTTTCTGTTTTCTATCATTTTGACCAAAATCTGATGAAAAATTCCTATAAACATACCTTTTTTTTTACCTACTGCTACTACACTACAATGATAACGAAAAAAGGACACACGTAATTGAAGTCGAAATAACGAATGTATAGAGTATTACAATGAATTCATTCATAAAAGATAAATAGAGTTATAAATAGGTTGAATCATAAGTGTAATTGATGATTACATGAGTGTTACCTGTATGATACCGTGAATGCTTAGAATTAGATCAAAGTCCATGAAAATTATCAGTAATTTAAATAAACTCGAGTGAAAATCGTACGAGAAACAAGAAATAGAAATAACAGTAACCTCGATACGTTCTTTTCAACGTCTTGCACGTTTTGTAAATGCGGAAATATAGGGCAAAGTCTCTCGCACTCAAAAAAATACACTCGTCGCAGCTGTTTACATGTATGCGACGAGAAGAACCTTCGGTTAGCTACAGAAACGACAAGTTTTTTTTTCTCTCTTTCTTTCCTTTTGTTTTCCAATACGAGAACGACGATTTCTTTTACTATCCATCATACGCACGCACACACATTATCGTAACGTGTAGAATTTGTTTTTGACATCAATGCAAAATCTAATCGATGGTCCAAGAAGAATTGTTTTCGGAAAATAATTAAATTATTTTCATTCATAAAGAATCGAAGAAGATCGCATGTGACTGACTATCGATGAATGAGAAAGAAAAGAAGCAAAATAGATTCTGTTCGTACTCAGAGTTCCAATAGATCATCGAAGTCTCGCAAGGAGAAAATCTATCAGCATAGCGAGAGGACGAATTCATCGATTTTCCACATCATAGGGAACGCCGACTGCCTCCATAAAACTAGAGGAGTGGAGCTGTATGTGGACAGTCAAGTAGATTCGAACATGGGTACTGAGTCTATGAACTTCATTATACCATTCGATTAGACGTCGTTAAATAAATATCTTAACTTTATTGTTTCAAACTTCTTTGCGGGATTATTCATGGAAAGCGGTCGAATTTCGCACTCTCTAGCGTACCTGGTAGACATTTTTTGACCCCGTATCGACGAACTATTCTGATCTTTGTCCTCAAATGACATAGTTTTTTCTTTTTCGGTCTCTCTCTCTCTGTCGTTCGCTTGTTCTCGTTCTGTAAGTGCATCGTAAGAATAGAAATTGCGCAGCTAGATTTATATGGTTTTGGACGTCAAGACCCGACTCCGGTACTTTTTGCTCGATTTTGTTCTCAGATGATGTCATAAAATAAATGAATGCATAAAATAAATGAATGCATAAAATA
>ERZ778024.1481-NODE-1481-length-27358-cov-49.246054_pt1 | contig 27358 bp, 17 predicted proteins | sample MGYA00375754_ERZ778024 | MGnify/ENA primary metagenome ERZ778024 (study PRJEB29350, sample SAMN05389827) | bioreactor metagenome | isolation source: Thiocyanate bioreactor | place: South Africa: University of Cape Town | collected 2014-02-18 ...
GTGGTGGACTGTTGTTCTTTGTCTTTTTTTGAAGCTAATGGGGTTTAGTTAATATGTTTTAATGATGTTTTAGTTTTCTAACGATGTGTTGTTTTGATTATCTGTTTATTATAATAAACTAGGGGGTGGGCTTTATTTGATGAAATGAGTTATGCGTAAAGAACGGAATGATTAAGGATGGATGAAAGCAATTTTATTTTAACTATTTTTCAAATAAAGATATTGATCTGTTAACAATTTCTTTGATGAACAATGTTTGATTATATTGACTAAGCTCTAGACGATGAAAAAATTGCAGAGATGGTTGTTCATCTAAAAGTTTGAGACTGAATGACATCCCAAAGTGAATGCCCTTTATTGTGTCGATGTTTTGAGAAAGATTAGTTGAAATTATCAAGTAGGTCATAGTTGGAATTGCAATTTCATGAAAAACTCCATGTTTCCCAAAATGATTTGATAAAACAATGTAATCTTTAGTAAATCGTTGAGGTAAATAAAATAGATCGGAATATGTCTGACAGAACTTTTCATTGGCATGTTTTCGATAATTTGCAGCATATCGTTGATGAAATGTTTGATTGTCTTTATTGTTATCAATTTCATCGAGAGCTTTAGTCAGAGGATATGCGCCGGAGTCTTGACTCCACCACCACCAACCATCAAGTTTTGCTCGAGGAATGCATCCGATTTCAGGTAACCAAAATGACATTAGATTTTTACTTTCCAAACGATCAAATATCGGCAATAGATCGAAATGAGTAAATAAATAACCATCGTAATTCGGATGTAGTGATACAGCACGTGCTAGACATTCATATATTCGAATTCCATCGGGTTTACCAGGACAGTGAATAACGTTTGGATCTGGTTGATGACCAGTAAATACGACGAATGGAAATAGTTTGTTGTATATACGAAGAATAGGTATACGTTCATAATATGGTTTATTGAAATGTACTACGAGAGCAATATTTTTCTTTTGCCAATAAGTCGATGATTTACTAATACGATTCGCTGTTGAAAATGTAGCTTGTTGATGTTGTGTTGTGAAATTAATATTGAGTATTTCATAAAACGAATGATTATTTAATATATTCGATATATAACAGGAGACAGTTGTGTTCGAACAATAATCAATCGGTGAACAAACATGTGAATTGACTAAGATACGAGTATCATTGAGAGTTTGATTGGTACATAGATTGATACCATGTATGGCAACTGAATGATTTATGTAATTTGGTTCAATTCCTGTAATGATCAATGCCGATTTGTCAGTAAGTCGATGTAAGAATGTTTTATTCGGTGATGAAGTAACTGTAATATAAAGTATGCTACTGCCTATTAGAAAACTAAAAAAAACACATTGATAGGCATGTTTTTTTGTCCATATTGTTTTAATTTTATTATTGGCATTCGCATCCGCATCATCAGAAACATTTGTTGGTGTCGCTGGTTTAACTAACAGAAATAAATACGATGCAATAAAAACAACGATAGCACCAAGAAATACAGTTAAATTTGTTTTTATATTGAAAAAAGCTACGTTAATATATAGAAGAACACCAGTTGCACAAGCCGTACTAAATGTTTTCACGATGACATCAGCATATTTGTAAACAAATGTAATAACTAAACCTAATACAGAATTGCATAGAATAATGCCGATGACTGACAGCGAATATCCTTGAAAGAAACCTTGCTTCACATCACTCTGTACAAATAAATCAGGAAGAAAAAAGAATAAAAATAAATTAAGTGAAAGTCCACATGAATAGAGAATCAAATTTTGAATATGCAGATCGACCGAGTATGTTTTAATTAAATGTTCATTCAATACAGAACATACAGATGTTATGAATGTGCTGCCAATTAAAATAAAATAATGTTTAAAAGCTAATAAAGGTAAATTTTGACATGAATCATATTGAACAATCAATAAACCAATGACTTGTAATACAATCGTACTCCATTGTTCTCGAGTAATAAGACGATCAAAATATGTCCATAATAATATAGCTGAAATAATTGTTGATAAAGATTTAAACATGGCGATTGATGCCATATCAACATATAAATATAAAACAAATGCTAATTGATTATTGATAACATATAATAATGCTAATCCAAATGTATAAAAAACAAATTGAATTTGAACTTGTTGTTTGATCAATTGCAAACATGCGGATAAATCAGCCATTGTCCAATTGGTAACATTGTTATAGATAAAAAAACTACAACTCATACATAATTTAATAAATTCGGCGGATGCAATCGCTGACAATGGTGAATAGGTGTATTTTCCTTTTGTTTGAGAGAATTTATAGATTACAGATACAACGACTTGAACAACTAATAATGATAAAAAAGCGAATAATTTCGAATCGAACGACATATAATACTATGCAAAAAAAAAGAAAGAAAAAAAATGTTTGCTTCGATTCATTTGTATTTTCTTTTCATCGTGCATACTTAACCCTTTTTTTGGACTTTTTTTTTGATACAATCATCATAGAAGTTTGATCAAACAAAAAAAAATTTCTTTACTGACGTTTGATCAAAAGAAAAGGAAAAAAAGTTCAGACACACATACGACAATGAAGGTGATTTTATTATGTGGCGGTGCTGGTACACGTTTTGACAATATCTATCCCAAACCATTGAATTATGTCTTGGGTCGTCCACTGATTGAATACGTTTTAGATTCATTACAAAATGTCATTACTGAATTGACCATATTTTATTATTATGAATTGGGAAATTACGGTTTGAAACAATATCTTATTAATACATATAAAAATATCCATTTTCAATTTATTAAAATCGATTTTCGTACACGTGGTCCAATTGAAACATGTTATATTGGTTTAAAAAATTTGAAAATATCGAATAATGAACAAATCCTATTTTTGGACAATGATAACATTTACGCAGGTCTTTCTCCGTTAGACAATTTACCTACGGGCAATTTTTTACTAACAAATAAAAATCCGACGAATCTTTCACATTACAGTTTCGTTCGAGTTGATGAAAACAATACTATTGTCGAAATTCAAGAACGTAAAATGATTTCGGATGATATTTGCATGGGTGGTTATGGATTTGCAAATTATGAAACATGTTTACATTACTTCGAACAAATCTTAACAACAACTGAACATGAACCATTTCTATCCTATGTATTCAATGCTATGTTAAATGATAAACTAGAAATTAAATCTTATCCATTACCGATGTCATTTAGCTTGGGCACGCCAAACGATATTTTATTTAATACGAATAAAATTACAATTAAAAAACTTCGAATTGTTTTTGATTTGGACAATACTATTGTATCCTATCCAACACAATACAAAGACTATTCGACAGTTGAACCAATTTTGCATATTACAAATTTAATTAAATCTTTGAAAGCCAAAGGTCATACTATTATTATATATACAGCAAGAAAAATGGTTACATGTAACGATAATATTGGTCGAGTTATCAAAGAAGTTGGTCAAGTAACATTAGAAACGTTGAAGAAATTTGATATTCCATATGATGAATTATATTTTGGTAAACCATGGGGTGATATTTATATTGATGATAAAGCATTTAATACATTTGATTTAAATCTTTCGGAACAGATCGGTTTTTTCGATCGAATGATATCGATTCATGATTATCAAGCAAATAAATATAATAAAGTTCGACGAATCAATAAAACACGAATTATGAAAGAAGGACCGTTGTTAGAAGGAGAAATCTGCTTCTATAAACATATTCAATTATCTGTGATTAGTAAATACTTTCCAACATTGATTAGTATTGAAAATAACAATCGAATATTACTTGAATTTATCGATGGAACATTACTGAGTAAAATCTATAATGAAGGACTTTTACAAGATTTTATTCTTGAAAAACTCTTGCAAACTGTTCGAATCATACATTCAGTTGAATTAGATGATGGCATTCATATTGATCAACAAGATCTACGTTTACATTATACGGAGAAATTCGAACAACGAAGTCAACGACAAGATCATTATCCTTTTGAAAATTTCCTTACAATTTATAATAATATTCGAACATTTCTCGAACAGTATCTTTCAAATGAAATTCGAATTGTTGACGTTATTCATGGTGATTTATGGTTTTCAAATATTTTATTTCTCAAAGGTGAATTCAAATTTATTGATATGAGAGGTAAAATACAAAGTAAACTTACAACCAAAGGTGATCCTCTATATGATTATGCGAAAATCTATCAATCAATCGTCGGTTTGGATCATGTTTTACAATTTCATCAGCCGATTCCGCAAGATATTTTCAAAAAAGTTGACAAATTATTTTGGAAATATTTATTAGATCAACAGGTTATTTCATCACACGATCGAGATCATATTGTTAAATTAACTGGCTATCTGATTTATAATACATTTCATGCTTTACCCGAAGATCTCGATCATCGAGTAAAGAATCTCGTTTGGAATTTAGTTGAAAACATATTTTTGAACTTTTAATAAAAATATGAACTCTAGTTTAGAATTTTACAGAGGGCACGTCCAAATTCTTCGCCAATCTGTCGGACATAATCCGTACGATAAACTTGAGCAATATGTTCTCGTTCAAGACTTGACACACCTTTCATTCCACCAAGAATTGCTCCAATAATAGCAGCATTACTATCTGTATCACCACCAATTTCAGTTGCACGTATTACGGTATTGAAATCAGGTTCACATGTTGGTAAACATGCAATAAGACCGATGATCATTAATAAACTATCGACACAAAAGAATGTTCCACCATGACTAACATCGATAATTAACTTTTCATCGATATCAGAATAAGAATTCACATCTAAATAACGTTTAATTCGTGTACTAACAAGTTCGTTCTCTTCCATTAATTGATATTTTGTTTCATATTGAAGACTCAATTCATAGAGATATTCGAGAAATTCTTTCGACGATGGATTTTTTTTCTCAAATAAATAAATACACATACGCACATAGATACAAGCAGTAGCCAAAGCAATCGGTGTATCATGTGTCATTCGACAGATCTTTTCAATTTCATCATCATTGACATTACCAAATAAACTGTAATAGAAAGCAAGTGGTGCTAATTTCATTAGAACACCATTTCCTTTGGCTTGATTTCCACTATTAAGATACGTATGAGTACCATTCGATAATCTTTCAATTGCATTTTTTGTTCCACCCCAACCAGCAGTCGATTCTTTCCATTCGATTATATGTTCATTGACAATATTCGTCATTAAATCATCGTTCGATTGATCGAACGGTTTCGTTAATGCTCTCATCATAGCTAATGTTAATTGTGTATCATCAGTCCATCGTCCAACTTGCCAATCTTCTGGTATATACGGATGATTTGTAACACGGACATACAAAGTTTTTTCTTCGTCATTTTGTCGTTGAATAATTTGTTCTCGTGTTAGTGTTTCATAAGCAATGCCTTTTGCATCTCCAATTGCAGTGCCCAATGCAATACCTACTGTTCGTTCTAAAATATCGTTTGAATCCATTGCTACGTATGTGTTTTTGTAATGAAGAAAAAAAGCAAAGAAAACGCGTGGAATATATACAACGGCAAACAAATGACGTCATTTTTATTTGTTCTCTTTTTTTATTATGGGTTTCGACGCCTTCTAGGAAGTATTCGTTTTTTAACAAAAACTTGAATAAATTCTTGTCGAAACATATCAGATGATATGAGAAACGTTGGAAATGTCAATGAAAAACCAAGATAAATGAGAACACAACTCATATTACTGACAAATAAATCCACTGTCTTATGAAGTAAGGATTTTGTTGAACGAATTGTAAATGATTGATAGAGAAGATAACATGGATTCAGTGTATTGAGACAAATAAAAAGTAGAATTTGACTTGCTAACATTCGATATAATTGATTGTCTTTTTTTGATATTCGATTGTTTCTTATTGTTTGACTAGTGGGTGTATCAATCGGTGCGATATGTCGTTTACTTCCATGAATATTTCGAATTGTTAATAAACCAAAAGTAAACATTAAAAGTGTCGGCATAATACCACTGTCAATTGCAAGATAGATACTATAAAATGTTGCGTAAACACCTGATTCAGGCACACATTGATCATTTTCTATTCGATAAAAAATGAGAACTTGAATGTAGATTGAACACCAGAAGATAATATTGCAAATGATAAGACGAAGAGCAGCTTTTGATGAACTCCATCGACGACGACGTGCATCACGAGAACTTGCAAAATACCGATCAATCGATGCCAAAATAAGATCATAACGAGGTATAGCAATAAATGTATAGAATACATAAAAACGTACTTTACAAAACCAAACATATTGATTGACAAGTTCAATATGATAGCCAAAATGAATCATTCGTGTGATAAGACCAAAATTAAATGTAATAATTTGTGATAAACTAGAAGCAATGAAATACATTGCGCAAGGACTCTGTCGAAACATCGGTTGTAAAAAGACGATACAAGTGAAAACTAAACCAACATTTCCAAGTAACCATATAAAACTCATACCATATTGTGCAATGGTTTTATTTACAAAAGTTACACGATCTATCCAAAAAGCTTCTTCATCAGAAACAACAGTATCATTCATTGCTCTATAATCGAATGGCTATGAAAAGATTTGAAGAAATAAAGTCAAATATCTAGCTATCAATTAAAAAATATGCATGACATATAAAGCCATACCTCCCCGCGTCAGAGACAATTTCCTATTTTTAATAATCTTCCGTTCATGTTCCAAATTTAGTCAACCTTGTAAATGTTGAGTGCAAATAATTTATATGAAAGAAATCAAGAGCATAAATAAGATTAAATCATATACGCTTGAAAATACAAATGAGAACTAAAGAAATATAAAAACTTTCTTTTCGATTTCGACATTTTCAATCACACAAAATGGAATTGAAAATGTCGACGATGGTATCCTGCGGACATCAACGATTTCGTTTCAAAGATCAGATCACTAATGTGCCCATTTATTTAGTTAATAATAAGCCCGTTGTCTTTTTGGGAGATATTGAATACATGTTAAGAGGTAAAGTTTCTCGTCTCATGGTTAATAATATTCCGTTAGCATTTCTACGAGACGATCAGGGTGTTTTGAAACAACCTCTACGAATTCGAGCTGATATCAATGAAATCATCGATTGTGATCTGGACCAAACTAATCATGATGACATGGCTATGTTAATGGATGAGATCAGGAAATTGCATGACGTGGTTGATAAAACATTCGAAAATTCGGAATTGTTAATAAAGAAGTCCGATGCACTTCTCAAGCAAACATATCAACTTGCTGAATACACTGTTCCTCGTCTTTTTATTATTCTACCTGACGAAACAACTAAATTCAATCCAACTAATTTACTTCAACACTCATATCGTCTGTATTTCTTATGTGAATACGGCGAACACCCTCACTTCGCTCTTCATGAAGGTTATAAAATTCATCAACCACGTGAATTCATTAAAAAATATGGTTCGTATTTGAAACATATGATAACTATTGTTAAGATTAGTGCTGCGGTCGCTGGCAGTATTGCAATACCAGCAATAGGTTTTGTTGATTCAATCGTTGTGGATTGTCTAGTTGAAAATTTAGAAAAAGTGAATAATGCGTTGGACGAAATGAAGAATGAAGAAAATCTAAAATTTTCTGCGAATGCATATCTGGAAGGTGCTGACCTACGACGAGTCGAATCATTTTTAAAGAGAAAAGATCAAAATCAACGTTTGGGCGATTTATATCGAACAACAACCGACACTGGTGATATTCGATGGGTGTGCATTCATCATCATCATAACAGATTGTATAGTGATAAAAAATTGAAAGAATTACAGAAACGTTTTCGTTCTTTGAATGGTATTATTCGAGAAGATGAACTTATTATTGATAAAAATGGTGAAGAGAATTTCGATGAAATGTTGTCGATAATCAGTGAAGGATTATATAGATTTAAAATGACATTACTCAAATGTCAAATAAAAAAATCTGATTTTGAAAATATGCTGAATATAATTGGTCGACATCATGGGATTAAATATCTCGAATTAATTTTCATCAATGTATCCTATTGTGGTTTAGGATTAGTATTCATGCAACACATTGATATCATTGATAAACTTAAGAAAGTTATTGAAAAACAACCAAATCTTACAATTAAATATGTTGTTAAATATCCACAAGATAAATTTGCGTTCGATTTGAATTTATTTGATTATGCTGTACAACATTCTACGGAGAGATTACTTCTTCATATTTATACAAAATATGATGGCAAGAAGATTGTATTTCAAGATCTCGATCGACCTATTTTATATCGAATGATGAAATCTCTCAATCAAAGTTCAACGATTACACATTGTGCAATCAAGGAATTCAATAGAGAACTAAGTGATATTCTACTCGTTAACACAAAAATTACACATTTGACAATATTCTTAGTTGTTTTCGATGAACAGAAAACAGCTGCTTTAAGACAACTTTTAACAAAACGAATCGATTTCACAGAACTACGATGTTCAGGATGCAAAAATTTATCATCATTAATTACAATGTTAAGCGAAGAAATGACGAGAAATATTCAATTGAAAGTATTAGCTATAAATGATATTTCAGAATGTCAACACTTTATACAATTAGTAACAATGTTAAAGAAAAATAATCATCTCATTGAACTTAATCTTGCGTTAGATAGTTTTATCAATATTCAAGCAATGATAAAATTATCTGAAGCATTGAAAATAAATCAATGTTTAAAACAATTCAAATTAACAGGAATACGAGGTGAAATTCATGAAAATTCCTTTCGAAATACTTCACTTGAAAAATTAGTACTTCATTTTCGTGATCGTCAAACGCCAATGAATCTTTACGAAACTATAGAAGCAACTGAAAATGTTCAATTTCTAGAATTAAGCCGATGTAAATTAAATTCAAATATAACGGTTCCTATGAATATTAGCAACAGCTTAACTAGTTTATGTCTTCATTCGTGTCAATTATCATTCGATATAGCTAGTGATCTTTTTCAAAGTCTTACTGGAAATAAAACATTGACTACACTTATTCTTAATGAAATATATTTTCAAAACGATAAACATAAACAACTATTCTTCAAAGCATTAGCAAATATGCTTCGCGATAATATTGGTTTAAAGAAATTAATTTATTCTCATGGTAATCTAGGTGATGAAGGACTTGGCATGATAGCAGAAGCATTGAAATCAAATCAAACCTTACAAGAACTGAATATTAATTTCAATCAAATCACTACGATTGGAGCTGACTTATTAGCAACTGCTTTGACCAATAATGGTACATTATTACTTCTTAATATTCAAAATAATAATATTCTCTTCGATGGCATATATAATATTTTGAAATCTCTACAAAGTAATCGAATATTAAGACATTTATATATTCCTGAAATGAGTTACAAAAATAATCTTTATCAATTTCATGAAGCGAAAGAAGAACTATTTAATGTCAATCAAATTATTAATATTTATTAATTAGTCGTATGCAGACAGATTATATGCAAACATCGTTCTATATTGACCTGCTTCTTGATCAAGACAATAATAATCGAGATAAATAACCGTCAAAGATGACTCTTGTTGAACTGATTCGATAAGAAAAGATGTGTTTGGCAAGACTAATACTTCTTCTTCATTTTCAATTTCTGAGATACACGGAAGTTGATCAGAAATTCGATATAATTGAATTGCTGTTAAACACTCTTTAGGGAAATTGAATTTCATCAGTACTGCTTTTCGTTGATTACATTCGTATGCTTCTGCACGAAATTTTGCTTGTATTATATCAAGTGTTGTTGAACAAAATGTATTTGTCATTAGAAAACGTTTGGGTTTTTTCGCAGCCAATCGATAACTTTCCATTTCTTCTAATGTCATACTCAAACCTCGATAAGTTTGCCCTTTAAACGCACGAGAACGAAGAGAATAGAGTCCATCATAAATAGGTGAACTAAGATAATCACTTGATTGTTTATCTTGATTAATATATTTATAGAAAGGTGTCTCAAGTGTAAATAACCGAAATAATGGTTCAACTTTTCCAGTTTTTGCGAACTCTTCAACAAATGATTTTGCCTTTTGATATTGTGTATCCTTTGGTGTAACATGATCATCAACAATCGTTGATAAATTCTTCGAATGTCGAACAATTTCACTATCATTAATTGGATTATTTGAGAATATTTTACGACCCAATTTTTTAAATAAATTATCGTAGTAAGGATAAACGTTGTCTGCATGATAATTTCGAGCAGCAATGAAGTTATCATGAATATCTACACGATCATTAGAACCACATATAGTAAGTAGTGGCGAAGAATTGGTCATATCACAGAATCGATTATTATCTGAGATGGGTCGTCGAAATAACTGACGCATGGCATCTGTTTGAATCAATTCATATGCAGTTCGATTTTGATGATCTTTTAAATGTCGTAAAACTCCATAATCATGTAAAATAATTCGTACGATATCGACATGATTGCATTCGACAGCGATGTGTAAAGCTGTACTTCCATTGATTTCATGTGAATTGATTTTCTCAAACGAAGAATTTGCTAATATTGTTCGAACTGATTCAATATCATTTAGAAAACAAGCGATATATAAATCGCTGAATCCGTTCGATTGTATATCATTATAATCAACCATGTTTTGAATGCAAATATAACGATAAAAGATTCTTGTTTTTTTTCTCAATTCTCTTCTGTTCTCTCATTGGTCGAGAAGTTTTACAAGCAAAAACAACCTTCGTACTTTTTATGTAAAGCAGCAATGAATATTTATTTATTTATTTATTTATCGATTTTTTTAAGCATTTTCTCATTTACTTCAGCCAATCGTTTAGCGTCATTTGCTACATTTTTTACTTCGGATTTTATTTGATCGGTAAAATTCGCCGTTTTCTTTCGTTCTTTCTCTTGATCATTAATCAATTGTTGAATTTTATCTGCTTCAGTTTTAATTAATCGATCGGTTTCTTCTTTTTGTCTTTTTTTCAATTGATCCATTTCTCTTACTTGATTTTCCCGTAATTGTTTCATTTGTTGAGCTGTATTTTTCGCAGCTTCTTCTGCTTCTTTCGCACGGCGACTTGCGTCAGTAGCTGCCGTACGTAGAGTTTCTAAATCTGCTTTCATCTGATTTTGTAATTCATTTAAACTCGTTTGATATGCTTGTTTTTGCTCTTCAATTGTTTGTCGAAGCTTGCTCGTACATTCATCAATTGTTTGTTGCATTTCCTGTTTACGTTTATCAGTCGATGCCACTAATGCATCGCAATTGTCACTTGCTTTCTTTGCTTTTTGTTCACATTTCATACTTAATTCTTCGGCAGTTCTCGATGTTTGAACAGCTGCTTCTGATTCTTTTTTAGCATTATTAGCAATGGTCATCATGGCATCTGATTTCTTCTTTAGATCATTGTCGATTTTGCTCAAATTTGCTGCATTCGATCTTTCAAGACGTTCTTCCAATTCTTTTTGGTGACTGCTAATTTTTTGTACACCTTTTTGATATTGATCTTGATTGTCACGTTGCAGTTTTTGTGTACAATCATCAAAATCTTTGCCAATCTTGTCATAAGCTGCATCGATAGATGTTTGAAATTTGTTTGTTGAACTTTTAATTTCGTCACGTAGAATACCGACATCATAGCTAATGTTTGTTTGATGTTTATGCAATCGATTGTCGATATCATCTTTAGTTAAAAATATTTTTTCATCTTGAAGTACTTGACCAACAGATAATGCCATTCGTTTTGTAATACCAGCATTGTTTCCATTTGCTGTTGAGACTTCTTTCAAACTTTGTACACCTTGAGTGATATTCTCTTTAGCATCTATCAATGCGACTTTACTCTGATCAACATCGAGCGATTTATCCAAATTTCGACCCTCACATATTTTGTCGATAATCACCTTGTCATTAGCTATAAATGGATCGAGATAGACATATCCAAAAATACCTTCGATATCATCAAATGGTGATTTGACCTTTGTTTCATTTTTAACTCGGTATATCGTACCATCACCAGTAATCAATGAAACATAACCGAATAAATGTCGAATTTGTACTTGTAAATGTATTCCATCGATTTTCTGTTGAATGACAATGATTCGTTTGGCTAATCCCACGCCTGTGGTTGCCTTTACAGCATCGAGTCCTTTGATTTCTAAGAAATTTTCTTTTGCAACAAACAACCACAATTGTTCAGCTAATGGTTGATTTTTATCAATTGAGTTGTTAGATTTCTTCCCATCTTTTGTTTCTTTACGATCTTGTAATTTGAGAGTTCCAATAATAAATCCACAAATAAATTCTGCAACTAACACAAGTGTTCTCTCATCTTCTGGTTCGGGTGTACCTTCAATAAATGTGTTGACATTCGCAACAGTTGTACTTAATATGTTACTGCCTCGAACTTTCGATAATGACATATGAATCAATTTAATCTGTTGACTGTAGTATAGAGTTAAGAGTCCAGCTGTTGTCGATGCTGCTTTTTGTAATTCTTCAATATTTCCAAGAACAGAAATATTATACCATTCAGCTTTCTGACGTCGTTTATCTATTGTTTTTAATAACATGTTTGTTGCGTTTTTAATTGGCCCCAGAAGCGCACTAGCAATAGGTATGGACTCGAGTGGGAAATTCTCTATTATTGCTGATCCGATTTTTGCGCCTCTAGTTGTTAATTCTGTTTGCAATAGATCACTTTGTGCAGCAAGAACGCCATTGAATAAACTTTGCAAACGATGTTCAATCGTTGTGTAAAATACGAAGAGCCGTAACTCTCCTTTGATATAATCGAGTAATTTTTTCTTATTCAATGCTGTTTCATGTGCATGTTGAGAAAGTTGAATCGATGCTTCGAGTGCATTGAGAGCATCTTCCATCGTTTGTTTGTCTTTAAAATATTGTTTTTTATCAAGAACCGATACATTATCATTGTTCAATTGTTTTTCACATTGATGAACTTGTTCAATTAATTTCTGTTGTTCGACTTTCATGTCATTCGTACTTTTATTTAAACTTCCGATTTTGTCTTGCGTATCAGTAAGTTCTTGTTCGCAGAATTGTTGACTATCTTGTGATGTATTAATAGATTTAATTATTGCAGAACGTTTTTCACCTTGTGAAAACATATTCGTAAATAGATCACGATATGTTTGTGGATTCGATGGATCGAGTGTTGTATGATTTCCAGTGATTAAATCCGATAGACTATTCATAAAACCATAGAAAACGGTTAATTGAGTTTGACCAAGATTAACTAAACGACCAGCAGCCTGATCCGAAGCAAAATCTTTACTTAATTCAGCATAATGAGGTTGTAACATGGACAGAACTTGATATTGTTTTTCTTGTTTAGCAATTTCGATCATTCGTGCGCATTGTTCAGTTTTTTCTTTTAATGATTCATAGACTTGATCGATAAATTCTTGAATAATTTGTATTTCACTATGTTTAACAGCACGATCCAACCGTTCATTTGTATACTTGGGCTTCGAAGCTTTTTTCCGAGGTAGAAAAGGTACACTACCTGGATCGAGTAATTGAACAATTTCATTGAAACGTTCTTTCTTTGCAATAGCAAGTACATCTAGACCTTGTTTGTTTTTCAATTGTCTTGTTGGACCATGTTCATCAATAAAATATTTAATTACAGCATAATCACCTTTTTTTGCTGCTTGTGTAATTGGATAATTACCATTATTATCGGCTTTCATTGGATTACTACCTCGATCGCAAAGCCATTTGACAAGTTCAATTCCATGATATTGAACAGCATAATGCAATGGTGTTCGTCCTTCATCGTCTGTACAATTAAAATCCGTTCCAAGCGCAGCTAATGCTTCTGTTTTCGATGTATCATCATCGATAATTGTCGATAGAAATTGCGTATTTAATTGTTTCGAAAGATAATCATGGATTTGTTGATATTTTCGTACGGTAGCTAAATGAAGTACCGACGATTGAGTGACATCGAAATGTATCATCGATGCACCGCAAGATACAAGATAATAAACAATAGGATAATTTTCGCCTGATAGAATTGTAAGTAGAAGTGCTGTGGCACCATGACAATTTTGTGCATTGATATCAGTACATTGACGATGATAATGAATAACATCCGGTAATTTACCATTGGCTGCTGCTTTTCGAAGTTTATGATTGCGTTCATAGCGTTTTAAAATCGATTTTATTTGTGGATTTGTCGTGTTGGATGATGAAGGAAAACGTGCACCATGTTCACATAGTGCTTGTACCATGTCGATATTATTCTTTTGAATTGCTTGATCGAGATTTTTATGACCGTCCATATCGGCACTAGCTCCAGCTCGGAGAAGTTTTCTTACTGATTCTACATCATTTTGATTCACAGCATTTGTTAATAATTGAGTCAATTTCCATTGAATATAATTAGCAATATTTGTATACTTATTTTTCAAAGCTATCGAATACGGTGATTGACTTGCCGGATTAAAATTAAACATAGCTGCATTGGTTTGTTGATCATTGGTAATAAGATAGTCGACAATTTCTTTACTATCTCGTGCGTTTTCACAAGCAAATTTAAGTAAATCCAGAGTAATGATAGCACCGCATTGATGATAGGCTATCGTCAATCCTGCATTACCTTGTTGAATGGCTTTTTTCATTTCAGTCGTGGCAATATCCGACAGATATTTCACTATCAGGTCGTATTGATTGCTTTTCGCAGCGTACAATTGTTTATCTTGAAAAGTCGTTGCTCGAACGTGTTCATTCTGATTTTTTCGTAATTCTGCTACGGCTATAGCATAACTCGAACGTCGATTATTCAAATAACGTACGTCAGCATGATTGGCAATTGCATTTCTTGCTTTGAAAAGATCGCCATTTTTTGCTGCTTCGAAAAGTGCTTTATTGGGTGATTCTTCGAGAAGACTTGCCGATCGATTACTTTCAGGTGATGTTTCGAAATTTGGCTGTATTCCATCTAAAATAACTGGCACAACAAGTCGACAAAAATCGAAATCATCATCGAGACGATGTGCCGAACGTGGACGTGTTTGTTCCGATTGTTCATTAGGAATATGAGCAAATTGATCGAGAAATTGTATCAACGGTTTGTTAGTGTCTGATGGAATGATTAATGCCAATGGTTTTTGTTGAGCTTTGTTTTTAGCTTGTGGATCAGCACCCCATTGAACAAGATATCGAACAACGAGAAAATGATTGTTCTTTGCTGCTTTATGTAAAGGTGTGTCTCCGTTTGTATTTGCAATATTGAAGTTCATTTGATCGAATGTTTCTCGAAAATATTGAACAATTGTTAAATGACCATGTTCAGCGGCAATCGATATGGGATGATCACCACTTGGTTCAGTTTTTTCATCATAACTAGTCGCTTTCAATGTTTCAATTACATATTTTAATAAATTCAATTTTCCCAATTGACATAACAAATGGACAATTGTCCATTTACCATAATTGTCACTCGATTGATGATGATCGATTTGTGCACCATATTTAACCAGTTTTGTTATTTCGTCAAGAAGATCTTTGTCGTTGTCATTTGATTCGGTATTATCAGTTGGTGATTGACATAATTTATAAAGTCGTTGATTGAGTTCTATTTGAATCAATTTTCTTACCTGTTGCTTCTGTTTTTGATTATCAGCAAATGTCAATATACTCTGTCCAAGTTTTCCATTGTAAAATAAATCCGTCGTAAATTGTTTTAAACCAAAAAATACTTTCAAAATTGAACATGTTGTTTGATCATCACTATCACAAACTATTGCTGTTTCAATGGCTCGATGATTTTTAACATTCATTGCGTTTATATCAGCTTTATAATCATCGATAAACATTTTCACAATATCAGCTGAACCTTGATTTAAAATAAGTAAATGTAAAAATGTATCCTTATGAGCATTTGTTATTCGATTAATATCGGCACCTTGATTGACAATTGCTCGTATATCATCAATTGATCTACGTTTGACAATAGCTGCTATTAATACATCGATCAGTGCACGACTTTCCAATATTCGAATAAGTTGATGATTGACAGGTGTTTTACTTCGTGCGATTTGAACGAGTGTTTGTTGATTTTTATTTTGACATGATGTATTGGCACCTGCAGCTACCAATGCTTCGCAAAGTTCTAATTTATTTGCATCAACAGCTTTACATAGTACGGTTTCACCATTCTCGTCCGTCCATTCGGTATTAGCTCCATTAATAATCCAAGAACGAATTTCTTCTATTGAAATATCACGTTCAAATGGCATTTTATTCAGTAATCTGTTCAATTGTAGTTGAATATAATCGATAATATCAGTTTTATTCATTGTTTTTGCGAGATCCATACAAGTTTGACCATCTTTGTTTTGTTTGCCCAAACCTAATCGAGCTCGTTGATCGGTTTTTATGAGCAATTCAACTGATTCTCGAGTGACAGTTTTCTTCTTCAATATTTCTCCCAGTAAACCTAATGAACCATATTTTTCTTCTTGATAACAATTCGCACCTAATACTGTTATCAACAATCGAATATCATTCATATTTTGACCATTCTCATCGACAAGTAATTTTGAAAGTACTGTAGATGCATGTTCACTCAATATTTTAATTAATTGATCGCACAATCCGACTTGATCCTGTTTCTTAGCTGATGCATTCAGATTTCTTTTCTGCACAACAGTAGAGTACATATATGCACCTCGTTGATTTGGAGTTGTAATCAAGGCGCCATGTTCTAAAATTTCTTTCACTTGATTTATAGTATAATGATCATAATAACCAGTATCAATCTGTTTCCAAAGATCGTTTGTCCATTGAACAGGCGTTTTACTTCCACCGATACCCATCTAGGAAAAAATATCAATTTGAAATTACACAAGTCTGCATTTTTTCATTATATTATATAGTTTCGCGGAAAAAGAAAAGAACTATCATGACACACACTTATTCTCACAATAAAGAAAGTTTTTTCCAACGTTGTCTGTGTTGGTCGCCTAAGTTACTCTTAAAAAGAAAAGAAAAGAAATGATATACAACGTTTGATAAAATTTATTGTTGCATTTTCTATTCGTATCAGTTTTATGATCGAAAGATCTACATTGAAATGATCGTTTTGTTCTGTAGTAAAAAAAAAGATAAATATCTATATGACTTCATGGGTGATTGCGTATAGTTTATCGCCAATCATTCAAAGGACTAGCGATCATATATAAAAAGCACGTTTATTTTTTTTTATTGCATTATCATAATGAGTTATACTGAATTAACTGAAAACGATCGAGCTGTTTATAACCAAGTATAATATATAACTGTATTTGTTTTTTTTCCTCTTGATTATATTTCCATTTGAATTTTAGTACGGAAACGATATTTATGAAGCTGTAGCAGCAGTATTTGGACCATTACCCGCTGATTTCCAATTGAATCCAGTATCCGTAAAAACACTTGAAGGATGCGGTACAAACTATAACTTTAAGGTAAATAACAAATATACTTTCATGTAAATCTTATTTGATTGAATAGGTGGCTTTACCAAGTGGTCAATATGCTAACGTATCCTTTCATAAAGGAGGCTTTATGCAAACACGTCGTCCTGACCAACCGCCTTCGTCACCAAAAAAACCAAGTTTTCATGTTGATCCTACATCAAGTTCATCAGCATATGAATAAACAATTTTTAACTAAAATAAGGAATTTAATTAATAAATAATCAGCTGAGAGAGAGAGAGATATACATATGAAGCTTTTTGTACTTACTTCAATAATTCGAAGCTACAATCATCGTTTGTTTTTCTCATTAGCAAACAAAAATAGGTAAAGGTTATACGATGTATGGATGATTGACTTTCCATGCATAAAAAAACTCGTATACACGCTTGTATTATTAGAAAATATTCAAGCTGTAATTTTATTTATCGAATATGACAAAATATCGTTCATATTAATTCATTTTGAATTGAGACGAAACCATTTATTGGATGCACCAAGAAAAAGAAGCGTTTCACCTTGTTGATCAATAACAATTGCTCCACTTACAGCAAAAAGATCCAAGTACAGAGCATCTCGAACAGCTGCACCTTCAAGTAAAGATTCTAATTCAGGTTTCGCCAAGAAACTCATACATGTAAAAAGTATAAATGTATGTCCAACAACGGGTAATAAATTGACTAAAGTGAGTGCTATCGAAAAGAAGACAAAGCCTGTACTTCGTTTTACAGCTCTCTGTAAAACTTTTGAAAATTTAACTTGTTCTCGTTGAAGAGAACCTATTTGTGGTTTGGCCATTTCTTTGAATACGAAAAATAATCCCAATCGTTTATGATCTTGTTTAACTTTGTTTGTCATAGCGTTTAATGCTTGAGCATCTTTTATTGCATCCCTCCATAGAGCATAAATAACTATAGCATTGAAAGCTAACCATAATGCAGTTTGAAATAGGAAGATAAGTATGTTTGTAAAAAGGAGTAAACTAATAATACCACCAAAAATGCCACCAAAAATACCACCTTTCATTACTTTTTTAGTGTCATATTCTGCCATGATTTGTTTAAATTTCTACTGTTGTTGTCGAAATGTTTAAAAAAATAAATGCGAATGATAAAATATGAATCGTATGAGTTTACTCTTATATCTCAGGTAGATAAGTATATCAACGTTTATTTAATTTAGAGATTAGAACGAGAAAAAAAGAACAATAAATAATTGAATTGAATTGAATGGTAATCACTCAACCGTCTTGAAACCTTTTGCTATTGATAAGAATGAAATAGAACGATGAAATCATGTTTACCTTTTATTTCAATTCATAACCTTCTCATTCAACTATGCGTTCTGTACTTCTTGTATCTTTATTAACGCTTACACAATTCGAATATATTGATGGTAAATCTATTCATTTCTATATGTTGAAAATGTTTTATTTTTCTGATTTAGCTTTACCATTCAAAAAACTGATCGATTCGGGTAGTTCTTATTTACAGAATCGTGGTAATTCTCGTTCGATTTATGTCGATGGTGCATATTCAACAATCTATTTAGCTGGCGTAACTTCCACACGTGATATGTATACCAATCAGTCTCTTGTTGATGATTTCGATGGACAAGTTCGAAATATTTACGCTCGTATTAATCAAATACTCGTGGAACAATATAATAGTCACTTACATGATCTTGTGGCAACGACAGCGTTTATCACCAATGGAACGTATGGAAAACGATTTGCTGAACTTCGAAAAGAAATATTCAATGGACATGATTTTCCAACGAGTGCATTAATTGTAATTGTGTCGTTGGCTAATGAAGAAATGCTAGTCGAAATTCAATCAATAGCAGTTATACCATCTGTAATTAATGCACAACAAAACATTTATTCAAATAGTTTCATTCTTTTTACCTCTTTGTTCTTTATAATATGCGTATAATGTTTAGTTTGTAGAAGTAAAAAAATCTTATATGAATCACTTTTTACCTTTATACTATGACAGTAAAAGAACTGAATTGTTCGACCGAACGGAGATAAGCGTACGAACGATGAAAGTATTTTTACTCACTTCTGTAATATAAATATTTCTGCATAGAAAATGCACTCTATACAGATACAGTCAAGAGAAAACAAAGATATTTACAATGACAAATACATTAACTGAAACGACAACAGAACAAAATTATACTCATAAATTACGTGCAACAGCAACTTGGGTTAATAAAACATTTTGGGAACGAAGTGCATTCGAAAATCTAGTTGCAATTGATCTTGCAAGTAAAAAATGTTATGAAATTCAACCGAAAAATAGTCAAGCTCCACCTGTACATAACATGTGGCTTGAACGTCTGTGGTTACTCATTGCCATTCCACCGGCATTATTAATTCAATCAGCTTGGTACTATTTCGTTCCCGAAGATAAATATTATCATACATGGCATCCAATGTTTGCCATTGTTTATTATTCTCTAGCATTTTTTATTTATACAACATTTCTGGTCCACCGTATTCATTACTATATGGATTATTATGGAACATTTGATGAAGATAAACGACCGAGAGATTATGTATCAGATATGTTAGTTTCAAGATTAGTTATTAGTGTTTTGATTTACATGGTAGTACGAACAGGTTGTGGTCTTGTTCTCGGTGGATATGATCGAAATCAGCCGCCTGTACTCGGTCAAACAATATCTTGGTTTGTCCTTTTCAAAGTTGCTCTCTGGTTAATTGTCTTGGATTTTGTTTTCTATTGTTATCATCGTGCTTGTCATGAAGTTCCATTTCTATGGAAAGTTCATAGTCTTCATCATTGTACAAAACATCCTACACCCATTCAATCAATCTTAGCTGGTAATATTCAAGAAGTGATTGAAATATTTCTTATTCCCGTTATTGCATCACTGGTTATTCCATTGACAACACATGAATTTTGGATTGCACAATGTATTCTTATATTCATCGAAGCAACAGGACATTCGGGTATACGTGCCTATTGGCCACATGTACTTCTCTATGAAGTTTTGAAACCATTTCATATGGAATTAATTATCGAAGATCATGATTTACATCATCGTTTTGGAAAAAGTGGTAAAAATTATGGCAAACAAACGAGAATTTTTGATCAACTTTTCGGAACTGTTTCTCACAGAGTTGAATGTACACAAAAATAAAACATGTTTTTGTTTTCCTTTTGTAAATAAATATACTACAGCATAAAATAGTAGTATTTATTTTCTGCAGAATAAAAATTCAAAATTCTAACCAAGTTTAGATCGAAATTCAGCCATCGAAAAATTAGGATCGATCTTACGACCTTTTGGTATGGCTACTTCTTTATGACCCATAACACGAGCAGTAGGTACACCAAACGCTTTTTGTAAAGCTTTAACACCTTTGATATAACTTTGATACTGTACTTCAGGCCAATGTGCATGTCCGCTATCTGTAGCTGGTAAACCCACTCCTTCAGCTTCGACACCAATTGCATTCGAATTTCCATAGACGGAATCATCCATGGTATTACCAGCATGATAAGAACGACCTGCTGCAATAACAAACCAAGTTCCCGTACGTCCTAATCCAAGTTGTACCATTGGACCAGCAAGACTTGAACTACCATCACGCATATATGCTAACGATGGAAAATCACCTGTTGCTGGACCAGCTGTATGATGAATAATAATACTTTTTACAGATGTCATTACGCCATGTCCTCGAGTTTTCCATCCAGCAACTTCAACAACATTGAGACCAGCACCACGAAGAATATCAGCTAAATTTGTGAGCATCGTATTCGTCGGTTTACTTGGCGTAGGAGTAGGAGCAGATCCAGTTGTGCAACATTGAATATTGTTGCCGCCAGGACAGAAATTACCCGGATCAGAAACTCCATTACAAGTTGAAGTTGGTTGACATACACCTGCAACACCTTTACTATTCTTGCATGTGCCATATGTGCAACATTGAATCGTCTTATCGCCAGGACAAAGATTTGCTGGATCAGAAACTCCTTTGAGAGAGGCACAGCTTGTAGTGCTAATACATTCTCCACTACGACCATTTTTTGCTGTACATGTTCCATATTGTTGTGCGAACGCAATCATTGGCAGGATGACTGCCATCATTAATTTCATACTAACCCACATTGACCGTATTCGTATAGATGATATTTGCCTTCTACTACTATTTCAAACTAGTATATAACTGCATTTATATATTTTTCTTTTTGCTTTAACAATTAATCCTTTTCTAATTGAAGTAGAGTAAAAGCAAGAACATTTTGTTAATCCTTGCAAAATTAGAGAATGAAATATGATACAATTTTGTAAATATTAGTTATTTTTCTGTTAGATAAATTTATTGAGAATAACTTCACAAAAGCTGAAAATAACACATGATATGTCTTTAAAATCAAATTGATTCAGTTGAAAAATTTCCATTTTTTATAATTACCCATTCAGTCCAATAAATTAAACTATGATTATGAAGAGGTGAATAATCTGGTGTTGTGGCATGTGAATAAGCATCGGTATAGTTAGGTATTTTACTACCACACCATACATTTCAATGATATACCAAATCGAAGACAGAACTTTTCAAAATATTTCGGCAAAAAGTTTCCAACTTACATTAATTTAATTGTTGGAAAAAAACACTTTCTAAATAAATATTGACGTCGTTTTCTCTCCTTAAGGCAACAACCGCAACCGAGAAAAAAATGCATGCTTCCTCTCAGACATTCTTCATTTCTGTCGAGAAGCGATAAATGTTTGATTAACGAAGCAGTCGTCCTAGTAACACTTCAAATTCAAAGCGAATATACCATGTAACTTTCTCTTTTCAAGATAGACATATGGGTAGTTCTCTTGGCACTAGTGGAATTACAATCAATCTTCATCAAAATAATCCAATTTATTTTACAGATGAACCTTTATCCGGAACCGTCTGTTGGAATAATCGACATGAAACAGTTCGAACGAGTAATGTCTATATAATACTAATCGGAGAAGTTGGTTATACAGCACAACGAATGGCTTTCAATCCATCAGATGGAACACGAAAAGCAGTTACAGAATTTCACTACACGAAATTTTATTCATCGAAAATTTCTTTAGTTGACTCACCATTTGAAAATGAATTAATTGTTTTGTCTCGAGGACAATATTCATGACCATTCGAATTTATCTTAAGTAACTATCTTCCACCAACAATTAATTCACGAAAATATGATCCACATGTAAGATATTATTTACAAGTTGTTATTGAAAAATCCTCATGGTATAAATCAAATATAGAAGAATTACAATATCTAACAATTTATCCACGTATTAACTTACCACCAAATTCTCCATGGTTACAACGAAGTTTTTTTGAAGATCAAAACAAAAACGAAATTTCATTGAAAGGTTTCATTAGCAAAACATGCTTTATTCCTGGTGAATCAATTGAATTTACAATTGAAATTGATAATCCAAGAGAATTTCGAATAAAACATATTGATTTATCCATTTTTCAATCATTGGAAATCGCTACAAATTCAAAACAAATGAATATCTTTCAAACTATATTACCAAGTATTCAAGATACAAATGGTCGACAAATAAAAGAAACTATCTCTGTCACTGCACCCGCTGTCTCTTTACCTCCATCATGTCAATTTCAAGGTGGATCTGAAGAACCGGTATCTATTCTTAATCGATATTTCATCAAATTAGCTGCTGACGTCGAAGGAATATCGATGAATTTCGATATTGAAATACCAATTATCATTGCAACTGAACCAGGATCTTGTGCCTGTCAATCATCGGCATTAATTCCTCAATATGATGAGCCGCCACCCTCATATGATTCTGTTGTGAAACATATAAAATAACTTTTATTTATCCATTCATATTCCTCTAGCTAAGAGATCAAATAATCTCAGTAAAGTTTTTATTGAAATCTTTCTGACACTTCATTTACATATTTTACGTTTCAATTTTTTTCCTTTCTCTCAAGAAAAAGCAAAACTAGTTCGCAGATGTACTTATATTAAAATGAATAGAAAGAAATTTATTTTATTTCGAAGCCAATGAAAATTCAATAAGGTCTGTCTCGTCTGTAAATTTGAACTTCAAGATATTATTTCGATGAAAAGACGTTCGAAGATTATTCGTATTAAAATTCGATCATCATCATCATCTTCAAGAACTCCAACTTCTCGGAGCCTGAACAAATCGACTAGACGAACTGCAAGTATAAAAACAAATTCCATAACAGCAATCGATATTCATGAAGTAAAATCATGTTCATCAAAAAGTGTTGCTTATGATCATCATCGAATAAAGAAAAATCATAAAAAGTTTATTAACTGTTTCATCTAAAAATTAATACGTATTACATTTGATTGTTTATAGAGATTGGAAACGATTTATTCTATCTGTTCTACTAATTATTCTGTTAATAATTAGTGGAATAATTATTGTAATACTTCTCAGCATATTTATCAAACAAAAACCATCGATCAGTGAGAATTTATTTTAGTTCAATACTTTATATCAATCGAATTAATCTATGTAATTTGAAGATAGAATAGCTAGACTCCGTTGGAATCGTACAGGAATTACTGTAGCTGGTATAACAGGTTCTCCGGGTATTAATTCTCAACAACTGTATCATACATCAGGCATAGCGTTAGATTGGTCAAACAATCTTTATGTTGGTGATCGATATAATAATCGTATTCAAAAATTTCTACGAGGATCAACAAATGGTTCGACAATTTCAGGAGACTCAAATGGATTATCTGGTACAGCATTGAATCGCCTTAATCAGCCAACTGGTGTATATGTTGATGAGAACGAAACTCTTTATGTATCAGACGTCAATAATCATCGAGTTGTCCAGTGGTCACCGGGAAGTTTGACAGGAACAATAATTGCTGGCAATGGTAAACGAAAATTAAAAAAAGTATTTTTTTCACTAAGAACTAGCCAATTGAGCGTTTAAGGTACGGCTGGAAAAACAAATGCTACCTTATATAATCCGCATTTAATTCAGAGAGATGCTCAGTCAAATACTTTTTATATTGCGGATTCTGGTAATTGTCGAATAATGTCCTATTTACTGGGAAATACTGTTGGGACACAAGTTGCAGGTGGATCAACATGTGGCAACACTAACACACGATTGTCTAGTGCTTGGGGTTTTTATTTGGATTCAGTATCCAATAGTTTGATTATTGCAAATTCCCATGCAAACACGATCGTTCGATGGATTTTGGGAGATAATCAATGGACGTTAATCGCAGGAATCAACGGAATAGCTAATAAAACGTCGACTACTTTCAATGTCGCTTGTGATGTTCAACTTGATCCAATGGGAAATATGTACGTTAGTGATCTATATAATCATCGTATACAATTCTTTTTATCTCAACAAACAAGTGCAACAACAATTATCGGTGTAACTGGTGTAAATGGAAAGAATGCCACTCTATTAAATCAACCATGTGAAATCATTTTGGATTCACAACTTAATATATATGTTTCTGATATGGAAAATCACCGAATACAAAAATATTTACGCTATTAATATATAAAATCAAGTTTTCTTTTTTTCAACATGTATTCATATTAATTATACTAATAGAAAAAAAGCTATTATGGCTAGATAAAACAAAAAAAAATTTACATCAATAACGTAAAAATTTTTGTATTCGATGATTATACCAATCAGCAACGTACATATTCAATTGATTGTCTAAAATCAATGAACTAGGCCGATATAACAGAGTAGCATCTGTTCCAAGTTGACCTGTAACACCAGCTATAGTTATACCATTCGATTCACCAGTCAAAAAGAACTGTATTCGGTGATTCGGATAATCAGCCACATAGATATTACCCATTGGATCAAGTTCCACGTCAGACGGTATACTAAACGTAGTTGATGTATTTCCTTGTACTCCAAGAGTTCCCGCTAATTGTGTCCAATTACTCGCACCAAAACGCCATCGAACAATATTTCTACCCCATGAGTTAGCTATAATCATACTATTTGTTGATAAATCAAGATACAATCCATAGACGCCATTTAGTTGTGTATAACCATCTCCACCACTATTACCACCCGCTACTTGAGTACCTGAGGTAGCATTGAGTAAATAGCACATAATTCGATGATTGAATAAATCTGCTATGTATAGAATACCAGTGTTCGGATCACGTTGTAAACCGTGTGGAGACCATAATGTATTATTTTCTTTTATAGCTGTACCTTGAATTAAATTCGATGTATAAAATTAAAAAAAGAGTTACTACTGTATTTACCATTTCCAGCAACGATTCTACCAATAGTACTTCTTCGAGTCCATAATACTACCCTATGATTGTGATAGTCTGATACATAGACATTTTCTTCATCATCAACAACAATGCCAAGGGATTCTGAGAGTAAATTTAAGCTGTTACCACCAGTTCCAGTTGCATTACCAGCTACTGTCACACCAAATTTTGATCCTCGAGCAAATTTTTGAACTCTGTTATTACTACGATCTGTAACGTATAAGTTATCTTGCCAATCTAATACAAGATCCCATGGCCGATAAAGTTGACTCGAACTTTTGCCTGGTGAACTAGCATTACCTACAACAGTAATTCCATTTTTGTTCCATCGAAGTATAACTATTTGATCTATAACAAAGAAAAGCTCCATTAGAAATTATGTACTGTATGTTTTATTTCTACTGCCTCTCATTTTTTGTTTTTTGATAAATAGAATAGGAAGAGTAACAATAGTAACGATAGCACAAATTGATAAAAAACCAATTAATATTGACAGCAAAATATGTTGGATAGACCATCTAAAAATAATTCATCACATACATAGATTTGTACAGTATTGCATTATAAGAAGAGAGAGAGAGCCGTACTTCTCATTTTTCTCTTTTTTCAATTTGCGATGGTAATTCGATATGACAGTTTTGCCATCAATCCAAGCGTTTTTCTAAACACATAGAATATGAATGAATATCACAATTTTTCAAAGAAAAAAAAATTATGAACATGTATCAGATGATCATTCAATTTCGACGATTGTTTTGTTTGAGAATACGTGCCGAAACTCTTTCTTGATAAAGTCATTGACTGATCTATCGTTGAATTGGTTATTGTTGATGATTTGTTTCTAGGATTTGAATTCGTTTTTCGAATGGTAACATGAATAGTTCTAGTTGACTTGTTTCTGTTAGCTGATTGTTTATGATATTTTTTACTCATTTCTTTCGTATGCAAAACTGAATTGATTTATTTCTTGTATTTTATGACAAATAGAAAGAGCATGCATAAGTGGTCTAGACGTGAAACCTATCAATTGTGCAATGCTGTCATTTACATTTAAGACGATTGGTACAGTTCAGTACTATTCAAAATCCAAACGGTATTATCAGTTCCGCCAGTAACTAATACTGCTCCATCTGATAATACAGAGGCTGTATGCTTGTTTCTTGCATGGTTCATGTCATCGGTACGTGTCCAATTTCTTGCTGATGGATCATACAACGCTGCGGCATTTGAAGCAGCAGTATAGCTAATATATCCGCCAACAACTAGCACCTTTCCATTTGGTAATATAGATGCAGTGTGGACACATGGTATACCAGGCAAACTGCCAATAAAGGTCCAAGCTCCTGTTAATGGATCGTACAACTCTGCAGTACTATGAGCTACATCATCATCTCCACCAGTAACTAATACTTGTCCATTGCTTAATAGAGTTGATGTATGACCAGCTCGTT
>ERZ778024.1503-NODE-1503-length-27053-cov-54.753871_pt1 | contig 27053 bp, 42 predicted proteins | sample MGYA00375754_ERZ778024 | MGnify/ENA primary metagenome ERZ778024 (study PRJEB29350, sample SAMN05389827) | bioreactor metagenome | isolation source: Thiocyanate bioreactor | place: South Africa: University of Cape Town | collected 2014-02-18 ...
CGTTGTTCATGTCAATCTTCGATTTATGTTCATGTTAAAGAAAAGAAATGCAGTTCGAGACACCATTTCGTCGTCGTTCTAACCAAAAACTAAAGAATATCACTCACGAATTCTTCCAAATTGTAAGTTTTTTTAATTACACCCCAAACATCTTTACAATCTTTTATTTTAAACACATCACTTGGGTTGATAGTTGAAAAAATGGTGTGTAACCCAGGGCGATCAATACAGACGCCGTTGCAATACAAAACGATAGCGTATACGTTCGATCGATGATCTCGATTTGTGATATACATATAGGAAACATTCACGATATCTAAGGTCTAGCTGAAGTTCACTATTTTGTAAGCCCTTGTTATTGGTATATGTCTAGACGAAAAAATTATTTTGCTTCATTGAGAAATGAATGAAACAATTTTTATTTAATTTATCACAATTAATTATTTTTCATTGTTGTTTTTTTCTTTCATAGGAATTGAATAGCATCGATGCGAATCAACTGAGGTTGAAACATACTAATCGAGAGGCGAAAAGAATAAAAAGCTTATCAACGCAATCCTCATGGGATAGAAAGTATGAAACACGAACTAGTTATTATAGTCTTTTCAATGCAATGGAAGTTTAGATCAGTATCAGGATATTTTATTTATTTAAATAAGTTAAATTTTTCTGAAAAATATTCGTCACATAAGTGGGTCCAAATTTTCTACTCTTTTTACAAAATGATATTAATCATTGAAATTCTTGATTTTTGCCGGCACAAAACATTCTCAAACAAATGAGTGTAGAAGATCAACTTGACAAATTATTCTCTCCATCTTAAAAAAAAACAAAACAATTTTTATTCTTTTATTTGATCTGTTTAATATAATTTCGATTTTCTTCATTCGATTCAGTCAAACATTTCAATAGCCAAGTGACACACGCCTGTGCTTTCGGTTGATTTATATCGATTTGTGTCATCGATAGAATCGATTCAATGGTTCCTTCAGTTAAACGAATTTCTTCTTGACATTCGTTTTTCCCGTAAGTCAATGTCGATAATAGACATAACAAATCCGAATACAAATCGAATGTTGGTAGAGGATGATCTTTGGGAACATCGACATACAGTTTATACCAATCATGTTCATTCGATGAACGACGTCGATGTAATTCACACAGATATTTCGATAGTAAATAAACAATTAACAATCGATATTGATTATCATCGAATAAATCTTGTTGATTTAAATAATAATTATCGAGTAAATGAATTAATCGACGAAATAAACGAAGATTTATTTCATTGAAATAATTTCGATTGAAATTATTTATTAATAAACATGAAAATAACAAATGAAGATCATCGGGATAATTGGTTAGTTTAGAAAATAGATTTATTAAACATTCATCTTCAATTTGTTCAATTGGACAACTATTTTCAACGAACTCTTTTAATTTCAAATGAATTTCATTTAAATCTGATAAATCATTCAAACAATTAAATTCAATTGATTTCTTCGAATTCAATTGTTGTTGTTGAATCGGTTGAAGATGAAAGATATTTTGTTTATCAAATCGATCAATGGCTTGTAGAAAATCGTGTTGATAAATTTTCTTTAAATAAAACTCTCTTAACCACAATCGATCATTGTCAATAATTAATTTCGTTAGTTGTTCAATCCATGGTGAATTTTCATTCTCATTGGTAAACAAATGGTTGATAATTAAATCAAATCGAATTGTTTTTGAAAGATTTTTTTCAATAAATGCACAAAAAATACAAGCGAGAACATTGGTCTCACCTTTGTCTAACAAAGCAATCGAACAAAGATACGACAAATCAAAATATTCGCTCGGCAATAAACGCGTAAGATTATGCAAGTATTGAAGAAAGATTTTGATTAAATCTTTGGAATTCGAGTTTAAACTTTGTTTTAAATTGAAAATGAATAAATCGATTTCAATTGAATTTAAATTCGTTGATCGTAATCGACCGTAGAGATTTCGTTGGACAGAAAGACTTTCGATTGTCACCGGTTGATCGAGCAAATGTTTGGCAATTGTCGAATAAATCGAATCATCGAATTCCAATTCATGATTTTCTTTTAAATAATTCGAAAGTGAAGGCAAATCATTTAAAAGATTCACAATTTCTACTGAAGAATTCATCTAAAAATCATCAAAACCATGCGCTTTTCAAAGAGAACATTGCCTTTTCGACTTGTGAAATGACATATGTTGAAGATTTTTTAAAATTTATTTCATGAAGAGGTTTTGAAAACTTTTTGTAAAAGAGCCGAAAGAAAAGCTCCAGGTAGAGCCCATAAAATTAAAAGAAAAAAAATAGTGAAAATAACGAGAACAATGCTGAGGATAATTGTCCATTTGAAGTTTTTCCAAACAACATATCGAAATGTTTTCCATGGCGATGTGAACCAGAGAAACGAATTTTTCGGACGATTGGGTTCGCTGAGTGGCGACGGACCTTCTCGAGCTTTGCCAACTGGATTTTTCTCTGCTTCTTCACCCGTTAATAGAGAAAATTCAGCGTTCACTTTGCCCTTTGAACGCAAAAAGAAAAAGTCAAAGACATTTTTATTGAACTCAAAATTTACTCCTAAATATTTTGGATCTCGAATTTCTCCAGCTTTCGGCGGCGGAAGCATCGGCCACCAGCCTAAATTCAACAAAAATCATCATTTTCAAAGAGATTTCGAATCGAAACCAACCAGTTGCACGTTTCGTTGCGAACAAATCGACTGATTTATGCGTACGTTTCAATAAAATATCAGCTTTACAACTTTTGCTTGTTTTTGCACCAATCGGTAAATGTGTTAAATGAAGAATACATTCGCCTAAATACGATCGAAATGATTTCTACGGGAGACGTTTTGTTGAATAACAAACCGAGAAAATCATCTGCGGAGAGTAAATCAGCATCGTAAACTCGAAGAACAATACGCGGCGGAATTTTTCTCCTTGAAGTTCCAATTTGAAAGACCGAATCTTTTTTTTCATGAAAGATTTTCTCTTCGATTTCGAGATATTGAAAATCGAAAACAAATCTCCAATTAAAATTGCCTTCGCCAGTCAACGATCTATTCAATTCGAATTAAGACAAGAAAAATTGAAAAAAAAAATCTCGAACCGATAATGAACATCCGTTTGTTGAGCATCATCGTTTTCTCCTAAAATCCATCCTTTCACATAAATATCCGATGTTTTCTCTCCAGTAAGAAAATTTTCATCGTTTAATTCGACATCATCCGTATTCCAAATCGTTACACGTAGTTGATAGGCAACAGGCACCGGTGGAGTGATGTCAACGGGTGCACTCGATGGTGGTCGAGACATGGGAAACATGTCCAACCACATTTCTAATTTACCTTGTTCGATATCGAGAACGTTCGGGTCGTACAATGAACGACTTTCGATATGTTCACGAACTAAACTCGCGTTCTATTCGAATAGGTTTTTAGAAAGAAACAAGAAAAAAAATAAAGAAAAACAAAATTACTGAATTGATTTTCTCTCCCCATTGAAGCAGAGCTTGTAATGCGGTATTTTGCTTGAGATATTCTTCGGGTGATTCATGAAGGCCTTTGCGACAACTAAGATCATTGGCATTCGTTGTTTTCAGAAATCGAAGACATTGAGGATCACAATCAAATCGATGTTCACCGATGGCCAATGAACAATGATCTTCCGTATAAACTGGTAAATTTATATTCATTGATTCGCAGAGTTCAGTTAAGATTTGACTTGGCTTTTTCGTATCACGCCAAATATTATAACCAGAACTTTGATTTTCAACAATAATAAGAATTTCGATATGTTTGTTTTTCAAGAAAATAAAATTACCTGTCGTATCTTTTCGGTAGAGCACATGTCGCTCGATGAGCTGAAATCCATCGATTTTCAATGTCAATCGTTGTTTCAGCAGCACTACTATCAGCACCTATTAAGTCCCAATCACAGACTTGAATACGTAACAGCGAATAACGAGGAATTGTGACTTCAAATTCAAACGATCTAGTTTTCAAACAAAAATTACAACAAAAAAAAATATTTCATTTGTTTTTCGACAAAAGTAAACCTTCCAAAGATTGGTTCTAAAGTATTATAAATTCGTTTGTCAACATCATTTATAATCAAATCATCATTCAAGTAAATTTTGAGATACGGATCAGCTTTACCAGATTTATCCCAAGCTCGATAGATCAACGCTTTGATAATATATAAACGACATTTGAATGTTATTGGATGAGCATTTAAATTTAGATGAAGTAATGGATTTGATTCGTCTTGTTGGTCAATTTGAAATTGTTCGTTTTGAGATAAAACATTCGAATTGACATTTTCGACTTCACGAATTCGAATTTTTCCCTTTCAAAATAAAATTATTATCAAAAAATCAAATCGAATTCCAAATTTGAAACTTTGAATTTAACAAAAACTCGACTTCTGTCTCCAATTTCATCCGATCGACTAATTCCTTTTCCTTTATACAAGGGAAATATATCCAAACAATCGTTAAAACCTTCATAAACTTCGACTTTTTCTAATTCACCATCGATAACCTAAACACAAAAGAAGTTTTTTTTCAAATGAAAAATGTTGAATTACATCAAATGTTTGTAGTAAAGTTAATTCTTTGAGTCGATCCAATTCCATATTTTCCAAACTTTGATCAATTTGAGAAATTGGCTAAAAGAAAATTTTGATTTTAAAGAAATAATTTTTAGTTTCAGACATTTTCTGGATCACTGTTTTCGGCCAATTTATCCTTTGCTGCTGCTTTAACTCGTCGTTTGGCATTTCCAGCACGACTAAAGAAAACTTTCGCTTTTTGCCAAAAAACTTCTCGTCGTCGAACGACAATTGCTAAACAAAAAACGACTCGATCAATAATTGTTTTTCCCTTTCAAATTCAGCAGACTTGCGTCTTGTTGATAATAATCTGCAAAACCTCGTACATTTTCAAAGTAAGTATCGTTTTCTTGAACTTGACTTTGTCGTTCTAGTCTCTATTTGACGTAAAAAGAGAAATTTTTTTTAATCGTGGAACAAAATGATTTCTTAATCGAAAATACGCATTTAGCTTTCGATGCATAATATCGATTCCACCAATTTGCAGTTTTTTCCATTTGTTTTTGTTTGAAAAGTTGGGCATTTGTTAGAGTTAGTTCTTCAGTTGTTGTTGCTGTTGCTGTTGCTGCTGCTGTTGTTGTTGTTGTTGGTTCTTCTTCTGAGACAGCACCTTCAGCTGATTTTTCAGTCTTAAAAATAAAAAGTTAATGTAGAGAAATTGTCGAGAAGATAAACGAACCTCGTCTTCTTCGACTAATGGTAGATTACTGTCGGTTCGAACGACTTCAGAAGACATCTGTTCTAAGAGTATTGTTTTTCTTCTTGTCATCTCAGGATTTGTCTCATTGACTACGCCTACAAAACAAAGATCAAATTCGAGAGAAATCTCGTTTTTGTTTTCCACTTTGATAAGCATCGACAATTGATTTTCGTAGTCTTGTATAATCAAAAGCATTTTTCTGTCGACTGTCAGTTGTTGATGTTTGTATGTATTGAGTTATATCGGTAACAACGAGATTTCCAATCACTTCACGCAGTCCGAAATATCGATTTTGAATGCAAGTAATCGTTAAATTCGGCCAAAAATCTCGATTTGCCGGTAAACTCTATTTTAATGAAATCGAAATTCGACAAAAGAAGAACAATTGTTTTTAAAAAAAAACGACATTACAATTTTAAGTCGAAATTTATCAGAATCCGATAGAGTCGATTCGAAATTAGGAGCTTTTTGTACATTTTTAATTGATTTTCGAATTTTTGCTCCATTACAATCGACTGTCACAAGAGCTTCTTGAATCGATTGAAGATTAATCGAACGACATTCACGTAAACCCCAAAACATAACCTAACAACAACAACAACAACAGAACTCCATTTTGAATCTCTATTAAAGTTCATCTCACTTCAATTTCGTGTAATTTCGGTGTTGGTAAAATCAATTCCGGAATTGCATAAACACTATTCTTTAAAGGTTTGACAACATAAGCATCAGCTGGAAAGTTGTCGGTTGTTAATGGAATTTCTCGAAGATCCATTGATGATAAAGGTTGTCGAGTTTCCTATTCGAAATCGTGAAAAAAAAACAAAACAAGTGAATTGAACATCATTACGGGATCAACTTCGACCAATTCAAAAACGGCTAAGAGTTCGCCGACAGTTTTTTCTCCGAAATGAAACGGATACCAATTGAAAGCTGCGCCTTGAAACATTTTTTCGTCTTTAAATAAATCGAGTTTTGCGGTTGTTGAAAAACGACCGATGATTTCCGGTCGATTGTCACCCTAAAACAAAACAATTTCATTTGTTGTCCCATAATTCGAATCGAAACTAACGTCATCATGATCATAACATTCAACAACAACATTGCCAATGATTTCTTCAGCTGTTTCTCTCGATCCTACATGCATCAAATTTCGAAAAACTAAAGTAACACTCCACTGAGGACATAAAGTTTCCAATAAAATCTATTTCAACAACAAAATAAAACGATGAAACGATTCATCAAATGATTTTTACTGGTGTCATTTGAGTTTCATTTCCAGCTGTTATACTTAAATACGGATCCGAAAGACCGGTTTCATCCGATGCGTATAAAGATTTAGCTCGACGACAATGACATCGAATCTCGTAATATGTTTTACCTAAGAAAAACAATTGAAATCAATCGTTGAAACAATCCGATGTTCTCACCGGTATATCGAATAGCGTTTGTATCTTCTTTTAATGGTAATTTAGGCATCGAAAATCCTTCAGGTAAAAGATGAAAGATTTTGTCTTGTTGCTCTTCGAAGCCAAGCCAAAGAAACATTTGAACTTTGCCGTTCATCGATGATTTAATAGGTTTGTCTGAGGTACGAGGAGTCTACACAAAGATTTGTCTTTTGTTGAAAAGGAAAAGTCAAAATGAAACCTGAAGAAAAAGTGTTTGAACTCGACCACAATGTAAACCTCTTTCGCCGTAGCAAACATTATAAAGAAGATCTTCGGGTGAAATTCTCGCGTAAGCAACTCGTTTCGAATCGCAAATCATCCAGAGAAATATATCGGGCAACGATGGTTGAACCTAATTTAATTTCAATGAAATCAAACGAAAAACAAACAAAGAAAATCTACGTCTTTTGCTAATAGTTTCAAACTTCTGGCCATTTTATATAATTGTTTAATAAATTCCGTGAGATTCTCTTCATTGAATAGAAGTTCTTTGGCCATCGTTAATTTTAATGTTTCTAAATTAAGTACAACTTTTTTCCTTCGTTTTTCATCGAGTACATTCATTCGCCAATTGAAATTATTCATTTGTAGAACTTCGGATAGAGCCGGATGAACATATCCTTTCATTCCAAATGAACCCTCGCCGGACTTCGCATGTTCACAACCGCATGGTACTGTTCGAATATATTCGTCGATTTCTTTGTAGAATTTTAGAAGAATATCTTCGGACGATTTTTTATTGACTTCATTTTCGAAATTTCGAATTAATTTGGACTGAAAATCAATCAATCGAGAGAAAATTTCGTGAAAATTGAAAAGAAAAATCCTACCAAATAATCCGAAGCTTGTTTCAATCGATTCGAAAGATTCATTCGATAGTTGTAATCATGAAATGTATATTTCGTAAAGAGAATCGGCTTTTGTAGATCAATTGGCAAACGAAAATGATTAACATTATTATTAACTGGTATTCGAGGATAAGGTCGTGTTGTCGAGGTTAATTTCTCTCGGTTAATCAATTGATTGGGATTTAAATATCCACTTGTTCCAATACTTAATTCAAAACAAATCGTTGTATTACCGAATTCTTTGTCGATCATTGTCACATCGAATAAACAACCGAATAACAAATAAGTTCGTTTCGGTGGAAAGCAAATCTAAATTTGACAGATGTTTTTTTTTTAATTTTATTTTTAATTCAAAGCGAAATACTTCATCAGGAAATGCAATTCCCGATTGTTTTTGAACTGACGAGGTTGATGTTTCATCTCCAGGCACAGGATGAGTTTCAATTTGTAATAATAATCGTCCTTTATACGAAACAGCTTCGCCTAAACCTTCTGAAAGACCATCTTGATCTTTACTCATCGTATATTCTCTTGCATTTCCATATAAAAACATCCAAGTTGGACCAAATGATGGTAAAAATCCAGCCGATGGATTACTTTCACTGATTGAAAATAAATCTATGACGAATGAAGAAATAATTCGATCTTGTTGAACAGCTGCATGATCTCTCAAATCGATTTTCATCGTTCGAACAAGTGGAGGAAATTGTCCAACAAGATAAATAGCTTCGCCCCAATAAGGTTTCGATCCATTTTTATGATCAGTTTTAGCACTGACGGCATTATAAGTCACTTCAACATACGGATCAACACCTTCCCAATCATCACTTCGAAGAATTTTCTTCGAAACATTCGACAGGAAATTAGTCATCATTTGCGGCAATTCAATTGCACCGAATAATGTTACTTTTATTTGAACAGGAAATAGATTTCGAGGCATCGATGCAGGAATAAAGATTTTTCTAAATTTATATTTTCAAATCAAATCAATTCGACTTTTCAAAAACAACTTTACGCTGGTTTTAATTCTTCATCTGTCGGAGATACTTCACCAAGAATATTCTTTCAATAAAAGAAAAAACAATTTCGTTTTTTTGTCTAATGAATTAGATTTTACTTTAGATGCAACCCCGTGTTCAGACACTAAAACTGACAGTAATAAATGTCCACAATTTGATTTAATCGAATTGGGATCGACCAATTGCGCCCATTTCTTTTCGAAAGCATGTTCTCTTTCGTTGTACACAGTCGAAACATCGACTTTGAAGATTCCAATTGGTTTTGTGTGCGTAAATGCGCTCACAAATTTTTGTTCCGTATGAATCTGATCGAAATTCGACGAAGAAAATAATAAGGCAACAGAAAATATTCGTATTTTACTTTGAAATAAATAACTTTCGACATCATTTGTGTCGCTGGAAGAGTAAAATCGAATGTAAAAAACTAAAAACGAAAAGTTATCGAAAAGAAAACGATAATTGAAAATAAACTTCGCCGAAGATTGGTGAATTGGTTGACTTTTGAACGGCTGTATATCGTTTTTGATTGTCGATTTGAACGCAAACATAAGGATTGATCTCTAAACCAGCAAGATCTTTGCCTTGAATAATATGAACCATAATTTGCCATTTTTTCATTGCATAAATATTGCCATCATATCGTCCCAAACTAAATTTTCATTGTCAAAATCATTTTCATTTCGTAGAAAAATCGAAATTCGAACCCTTTTTCAAGTAATTCTAAACTATTTTTAGCAAATTTAGCTTTTTCTTCTTCCGTCTGAGGAATCGAATAGGGATCATTGATATCTTGTCCTGTATATTCTCGATCGCTGCCAGAATCTGTATCCGCATCCTCATCACGAACAACTGCTAATTTTCGACGAAGTTTTTTACTAAAAAAAACAAGATGAAATCATTTTTGTTTTCAACGAGAAAAAAATTCGTTACAAATCTGAATCAAGTTTGGATTCGACATGTCGTCGTTTGTGTCCTCCTCGTCGGCCTTCATCGTCAAACGCTGCATTCCAATCAACGAACTCTTCTTCATCATCAACTGTCGCATCTAAAATTGACTTTTCTCGATCGATACTCGGCGCTGTATAATAAAGTTTCATCTCGACGGTCGAATCGATTAAATAATTATTCAAATCCGAGAGATTTTCGTCTTTTAATTCGATGAATGTTTGTTCGATTAACGATTGAAGAATGATGTTAAATATTGAAACTAATTTCTTTCGATTTTTTTTCATTGTAATTAAATAAAATTCCATCTTTAATCGATCTTCAGGCACAAGTACTGTGCCTAAGTTAAACTGGAATCGTTTTGGTTTATTTCCACGAGCAAGAAAACTCGCGTTGCCATTTCGAATTGGAACATTATTCGACCAAAGACTAAGACCTTAACAAACAAAAAATATTCGATCGATTTTTGTTTTTATATTAACCTCGAAATGTCGCTTTTGCACAAAATAAAAATTGAGAATCTTCTTGAACCGTTTCGACTAAATTCTCTTGACTACTTATCGATATTTCATCGCCATGTTTCGATTTTGGAAGTTCGATATTCGAAACATTGAATAAAAACACAGTTAACGCCATTTGTTTACAGTAACATTCAATATCGTCTAATGAAATGAATATTTGTGTTTCTCGTTAAAACACAAGGCGAATCATCGCCAATTACACTGTCAGACCTTACTAGAGATCAGTCACGCAGAACGGCAAAAAAAACGTGTTTTTCGCTAAAAAAAAAACTCGGCAATAAAAGGGCCCGGGACTTTCTATTTTTTTTCGCAAATCGTGATTGTAAACGAACGAAGAATCGTGAGGACGAAAAAAAGAATCTATATTCGCTCCATCGATTTTCTGTAGTTTTAATAATAAAACAAAATAACATACATAGATATGTAATTTTTTATTCAACTTATTAGATAATCAAATATGAAAAAAAAACGTTCTATTTTATTGTCCTTGAGAAGGTTTTTCTGACGTTGGCGGAACTAAATTTGCTGCAAATGGTTCCAAACGAACCTTTAAAAAAAAGCCGAATGATATGATGAATTATTCAAAAGAAAATCATTACTCTTTCAACGATCATCATAACTCCTTCAGGTAGATTTCTTTGAATATATTCGAGAAATGTATCTGCTGTTGAACCAGTTAAATGTTTAAACTAAAAATGAAACGACAGTTTCTTTTTGAAATCAATCAAAAGAAATTAACATGAAGTTTTTTATAATAGGTTCGAATTTCATATTCACGCCAGTATTTTTTCTTTGCGAATTTCGAACGAAGTAAAGTCCATCGTTCGGTGAAAAACGGAGGATTTTCACTAAAAATATTCAGATTTTATTACGTTTTTTTTTCTCACACAAAATCGATGTTCATTTACACGTTAGATAATTGAATTTCGAGTTCAGTTGAAACAAGACGAACAAATTTTTCATAACTTTCTAGAACAGCGGGATCATGTGCACGAACTTCAACGCATAAACGTTTGTATAATTGATCACTTCCCTCGGGTCGATCGATATTCGGACGAGGTACAGCTGCGATATTCAATTGCTTTTTTAACTAAAATCAATTCGTTTTTCGAAATTTAACTGACAAATAGCAAAATTTACACGAGCAGCAGTTGTTATCGAACGAGAAAACGCGATTTGAGATGGTTTTATGCGAAAAATTTGATTTAAGACACTTCGAGCAAACATCTCAAATTAAACAAAATACAAAATCAATACGTAGAAAAATTAACTTCTGCATAGATCTGCCGATTAGTTAGTTTGTTTCTATCATAGGTTACTTATTTACAGTCAATCAGACTCTTCTTTTATTCCTCCATATTCCAAACAGTCAAAGGATATCGGTGACATCTGTTTCGATTCTCTCGCTATACATAGAAGACCGATTTTTCTTTTCTCGAACAAAATCGTGTTCATTTGTAGATCTAATTATCCATTCATATTTTTTATTTTAGTTTCAGTTAATTTCTTGATCGAGAAGACAACAACTGTTTATTAAATTCATCAATTAAAAAGAAACGACAGAGATGATAAATCGAATTCGATCATCTCCTTTATTTCGAGACGGTCAACGTCGAACAAAACCAATTCGATATTTTATCGTGAAATTTCTCAATGATTGGTCATTAGATTTATCAACAATGTTAGCCTACAATCTGTTAATTGCTCTTCTACCAATTGCTGTTGCATTATTCGGCATTTTAGGAATTATTCTAAGAAATAATCCAAGTGCAGAAGAAAGAATCAAAGAAGAAATCATCAATTCAACATCATTTGACAATACAACTCAACAAGGAATCAAACAAGTCAATATTATGAAACATTCTCAACAAAATTGAGAAATCTTTTCTCTCAGGTTTTAGATTTGGCATTCAATCAATTACATGAAGATGCTGGTTTAATCTTATTTCTTGGAATTAGTTTTGCGATCTTTGGTGGTTCACGATTATTCATCGTCATCGATAAATGTATGACAATCATCTATCGTTTACCTGAACGAACACTTTTCAAGCAAAATCTCCTAGCAATTGGAATGATACTTCTATTTATAATTGTTATTCCAATAATGGTCATCGTTAGTTCGGCGCCAACGGCTTTCTTAAGTTTTATGCCGGGTGGTGGTGGAAGATTTTTAAGTTATCTTGTGAGTTTAATCGTTTCGTTGTTTATTACATTTATTTTCTTCGATATTATTTATCAATTTATTCCAAATAAAAAAATGTCATTTAAAACAACTTGGTGCGGAGCTTTAGTCGCTGCAAGCACACTCGAATTATTTATGATCTTATTTCCTGTTTATGTTAGACATTTTATGACTAATTATGCAGGTTAATTACATAATCATATCTATAATTTTCTTTTTTGTTTAAACTAAATTTTAGGACAAATTGGCTTTGCTGTTATTCTTCTTATATTTTTCTTTTATTTCGCAACAATATTAGTATTAGGTGCACAAATAAATGCCTTCTTTTTTGAACATTATAGAGCATTGCCTGATGGTTTAGGCACATGTCTCAGTCAAATGTATCGTGAACATACGAATAATAGTGATACAACTACGCCTTTACTTCAACAAGAAACAGATCATTCACAAGAATTACCACCACCACCACCAAGAACAACAAATAATAATAATTATTCACATTCACGTCGGGATCCATGGTTGAAGAAACTTTGGCCATCAAGAATCAATCCAACAAATGAAGAACAAGAAGAAGATATTGCTTAAAACTCTCACCTACGTTTCATGTTTATTTTTAGTTATGAAAGAAAAAAATCTCAAATAAATAAATAAATGTAAAACATGTTATATTTCTTTTATCGTATACGCTGGACATTCAATAACTAGTTTAGCTACAGCCATTGATGAACGTGCTTCTAAATTTCTCAGAACTTCTTGTGTTTGCTTTCGATTAATTTAGTTAAGCAAAAGGTAATTGAAACTCTCTCTCTTCTACTGACATCTTCTTATGCAACAGCTATTCTATGATTCATACGAGTGGATACATATGACTCAAACAGAATTAGCTAATCGATGGACATATTTTCATTGAAGAAATAACCCATTTCATCATAATTTCCTTCTTTCACCACTTTGGTGTAATCAAACTGTTTGATATGTATATAAATGTTCTTCATATAGTTTATTTTTATTATTGAATAGAAAAACAAATGAGTGAAGACAGTGAATATTCTTTTATTGTTCATCACGTATCCATTACGATGGATACTGATGTTATTCAACAAGAATTAATGCAACAATACAATGGTGTGACACGAGTTACACGATTATTTCGTGAGGATGAGGATGGCGATGACACACCATCAACATCGATTCAAGTTGATTTTACTTCATCAGATGATGCCGAACGAATTCATAAGAATCGTTCGATTGTCATCGGTGGAATTGTTCGACGCACTCGTACAGTAGCAAGACCTTATCGACAACGAACATTCAGACCACAAGCATCATATACAAACAATCGAAGACAACAACAAGTTTTGTGTGAACAAGATATTATGAATATCATTGACAATCAAAAAAGGTAGCTTTCATTCAGCTTTTTTTTTGTGTATTAAAGATAATCATCTCATCATTTATCATTTTAGAATGTTTGAAAATATGCTCAATGCATATGATCAAAAATTGAATAATGCTGTTTCACTTTTGCAAAACGGTGTTGCTCAATCATCTTCATAAACACTAGAACTTCAATGATCAATTATTTTATACGAGATTTTAGTCAGATTTTGTTGGATTATAGTGTGTAATAATTTATTTATGATTGTTGTTTAATAAAGAACAAATTGTTTCATCGAACAGTCGTTTCTTTTGATAATGCTTTAAAATGTCGATTTCGAAGCGTAGTTTTTCTTCTAATAAATCAAACAGGTAAAAGTTTGATTGGAAGAAAGAAATGTGAAGAATTCGAATTGTTTAGAGGCTAAAATACATTGTAGGTAAATATGTTTATAAGAAGGAAAAAACAGAAGACAATTTTTTCACGGTTGGCATAATCCAATAAATCTTTGAATGGCAAATGAAAATGCATTTTCACATAAAATCGGTCCACGTACGACTAATATGATTGAGGAACAAGGAAAATTCACTGATCTTCATTCAACGACGGAACAGAATGATTCAGATACAGGTGAAGTCAAATTGATCTTCTAATTCTATCGAAAATATTCAATAAAAACATAGATTTTTCAAGATCAGATTCGCCACTTGGAAATGAATCAGTGATGGTGAGTTCATATTTTCAAATCTTGATTAAACGATAAACTACGTGATATAATAGACTCAATTATATCAACTGAAAACATTTGATGATCTATGCAAATACATTAGACACGATGGATATGACTTTATTTTTAAGCCTGTTCCTAAAAACTCGATTGATTGTACAAAATGTCGTCTTAAATGTGAAAGTTCTGGTTTATTTCAAACGTATCAATTGGAAATTGAATTAGATAAGAATATCAAACCAGTATTGATGATGATTTTATATTTTCAGTTGATCCTCAATTGACACCGATTATTATTTTGTAGATTAGTTTATTAACTGCAGACAAACAACCGAAACTACTTGGTCGTTCTCAATATTTGATAACATTAGATTCTCAATTTGATCAATTTAATAATCTTTCAGCTGAATTAAATTGTGATAATCTGTCAGGAACAAGTTATACATTAGTAGATCTCAACAGAAATTCAAAACCAGATTTGGCAATCATTTCATATGTAATTGTGTTTAACCTATTTCTAAATACGCTCTACATCTCAATTTAGGAAAAGAATTTTTTAGGATTGAATGGACCGAGAAAAATGCAAATTCGACTACCGAAATTCGATAACCAAGGACGATTGTTATTTGTATTATTTCGATCAACAAAAATTCATTTCTACGATCGTTTTTAATTTTAAGAATGAAAATGAAATAGAAGAATATTGTTCAGAAGAATCCAATGATTCATTTGTTCAGCTGTATAACAGAGAACCCGAATGGATTCGAGGTAAACTATTGATTTGATAAGACAAATCATTGACATTTCGTTTTCTTTTCGAGAGAGTGGTATTCATGTATTACAATTCGAAGGACAAAATCGTATAACCGAACCATCAATTAAAAATTTTCAATTAATTTCTGAGAGAAAAGGTTTATCGTAATGATTTTCATTTGTTATGACATATAGATTTGGTTTTATTTGATGCAGATATCAACCAAAATCTAATGCAATTTGGAAGAATGAGTGAAAATATATATTCATGTGATTTTCGGTATCCACTTTCATTTATTCAAGCATTTTGTATCGGTCTTAGTGCTCTCGAAACAAGTCTCTTTCGAGAATAATTATTTGTATAGATAAACAAAATAAAAATAAAACTTTTCGATTAATCCTGATTATCGATTTTCATTGAAATTTGTTTTAAAATTGGTTCAATTCGTACATAAGCATTCTCTGCTGTGGTAATAGCAAGTTGATTCATAACAAAAGCAAATGAAAGATTTTTCGAAGGTATTGCAAAACCAACACTACCACCTGCTCCTAAATCATTCATTAGATATTGAATTTATTCGAAAGAACTATAATTTTATCTGATTACCAACATGACCAAATATTGTCGAATTGAAGAATGGAAATTCTTTGTCAAAAAGTAAAAAACCCATTCCAAATGTCATCGATGTATTAGTAAGGAAATCTAATTCTCCATCCAATGTCGTCGATCGAATAGCTTCTTCTAAAATAGTTCGATTTAAGAATTCTTTTTTATTATCTTCGACGTTCATAATTAAAGCTGCATAGATTTTTGCTAAAGATCGAGCATTTGTAATTCCATTCGCTGCCGGAATTGGAACTTGATGTACGATAGGTTCATTGAAATCCAAAAAGAGAGATTGTGTACTATCATTCATTCCTTGAAAACTCTCTGGACTTAAGATTAATGGTGAAACACGATATTCTTCATCCTTGGGTAAACCAACATAAAATTCAACATTCAGTGGATCTGCAATTTCATCTTGAATGAATTGAGTGATGGTTCGTTGCTTTGGATCAACACGTTGAATCAATTCAGCGGCAAGATGTCCATAAGTGAGTGCATGATAACTATACGCACTTCCAGGACTCCATAATGGTTTTTCTTGTTCGAGAAATTGAATCATCGCTGTCCAATTAAAATAATATTCGGCTGATGATGGAAGCAAAGGTAATCCAGCTCGATGTGAAAGAATATCAGCAACTGTTGTATATTCTTTACCATTTTGTGCATATTCAGGCCAATATCGACTGACTAATTCCGAATAATCCAGCCAACCCCTTTCAACACATAACGCAACAGCTATCGCAGTAATTCCCTTTGTTGTTGAAAATACTAATTGTAATGTGTTATTATCATAAACTTTGCTCATTGAACGATCAAAATATCCGCCAGTGAGATCAACAACTAATTTACCTTGATGATAAATTGCGATTGAACCACCTACATCTCGTTTTTCAACGAAATTTTCTCTGAATAAATCTCGAACGAACTCCCATCCAGCGTCAAGCGTCCCTTGAATTGGAATTTCTTGAGGAAAAGGAAGACCAACAATTGAAGCAAAACAAATGCATAAATATAGGTAATTTGTCAGCATATTCTTATGTTAAAATGTTTTTTCTAATGTCAAATAAATACATACGAATACTTGACATTTGTTATTCTTAATCTCTTCGGATTAAAAATACAAGTAAATAATCGAAAACTGCGTTATATTAAATATATTTTCGTTTATCTGTTAAATACACCCTCAAATCTATCACAACAAGAGAAAAAAAAATCAATCATCAACGATAACAAACACAAAGAACACGCAATAAGAAAAAGAAAAAGAAAAAGAACAGCAACAAAAGAAAACAGCACGGGTCTGTACAAAAGAAAATCAATATCTGACATTTTTAGTTTAATAATGTTGATATGTATTTAGATTATATCGAAAACGTTTTGCAGGTGGACCTGGAGGTTCACCATATCGTTTATTATTTAGATTTGCTAGATCGCCATGAGAATGATAGAATAATGGCGCTTGATGTTGAGAATAATAACTCGAATTCAGTCCGTAATTTGGAGGATATTGACAAGGATACGAAGGAATTGCAAATGGAACTGTTGTCGCCGTTGATGTTGATGGAATAACTGAACGATAAATATGTTGAGTTGGAGAGATTACAGCTGGTTTAAACATTGGAGCAGAAAAACGAGAATAATATGGAACAGGAAATGAATTCGAATAGGAATTTCCATTTGATGTTGTCATCAATGTTGGAATTGGTTTGGCTGCAATTTTCGGATTTGATTTTGGTGAAGATTTGATTATGAGTGGAGAATAATCAATTTGAGGAATCGGTACTAATGATGAACGAACTGGTGTTTGATGATCAGTGATTTCAACTTTGTTTTGATTATTTTCATTGAATAAGATTGTATTATTCGATTGTTCGACATCGACATTTAATTTTGGTTTGATTTGTTGACAAACTTTTTCGTATCGAAGTTGTTCATAACGTTGATGAATTTGTTTTGGACATTTATTTATACAAATCGATTCGTACTCATCAACTAATTCTTTTTGTTTCAAAAATTCAATTTGATTTTATTATTTTTCAAACAAAAATCGCGATACCTGTTAGGATCTTTTCAGTGAATTCTTCATTTAATAAATGAAACCATTGACTTCCATCGGTATTATCGGGAATCTAAATTCCAAATCGAATTTTATCGTGAATTCATCATATGTCAATAAATACAAACATTTATCTGAGAAGATTTTGTTGCTAAATAAAGAGCAAAACAGGCGATTAAATTTGTTGTATATTTTAATGAGAAATGTGTCAAAAATATCCTAAGATTAACATTGAAAAACAAACAAACAGAGATTTTCATGAAATTTACGATTTTGTTGCAATTTCGTTTGCTTTTTGTGTGATTTCAATTGGAATTGATAATGTTTGTGAGATTCTTGTCAAAGTTAAATATGGTTGTTCAACATTGAAACAAAAACCTGAAGAAAAACTTCATTTTTCAAAAAAAAACAAAACCATAAACAACGAACCAAGAGTGGATAATAACATATTTTCATAATCAATGATTTGTTGATTATAATATAAATAAATCTAAGTGAAAAAGATCGGATTTCTCGTGATTTTGAAAGAGAAAAAAGAAGACCGAACTTCGGCAGTTAGATTTGTTAGTGAAGATTTCTCGTGATTTGAATTATTTTGATTAATTATTTGAAATAAATGTCGAGTGAAATCATTCAATGGTCGTGTCATTTCGTTGACTTTACAAGAAAGAAACAGACAAGCCGCTGCTACGAACTATTTCCATTTTCAATTTCAAATTCAAATCAAGAAAAATATTTTTCGTTTGTGTTTACTTCTTTTTGACATTGTTGAAATGGATGTAACATAAAAAATCTCTGCATATAAACAACACCCGTGTAAATGCAAGTAAATGATCTAAACAGAAAACCGATGATTTTCAATGGATTTGTGCGGTTTTAGTTTGATTTACACATTGATTTGTGATCCGAGATCATAAATAAGAATTGATAATTGTTGTCGAAAAAGTAGTTCGTCATCGAAATTGATTGTGTGTAAATCAAATGATGAGAGTCGTTTCGATGAACAACTTGGTAGATTAGCGAATTTCGATGGAGGAAAACGCCAGACAAATTTCGATCGTGTGACTAATGAAGACGATGTTGGTTGATGAGAAGATTTCGTTTGCTTTGATATGGAAAATGACGACATATATCAACAAAAATGAGAGAGAAGAATAAATCACACGGAAATCGTTCTTCCAATCATTGGACTAGTTCGAAACACAAATAAAATAAAGACATGAAAATCGAACTATTTTTTCTTCTTCTTCTAATCGAAATCGAAGAGAGGTCACTAGGTCTTGGATTTATCCGTGTGTTTTAATCGTAGTTTATTTATGATTTCAGTTGCCTTTGTTTTTAACATAATGTCAAAGAAACAACGAAGAAAAAAACAACAGTTGATCATAGGGTTGTATAGCAAGACGTAAAAAAGAATGAAGAGAGAGAGAGAGAAAGGACTCACAATGAGAAAACTGAAAATTTACAAGAAAGAAAGAAAAAAAGAGACACACACATAAATGAAATAATCGGCATCTGGAAGAAATTAAACTTCTTCTTTATGTCGTCTAGCTGATTTCAATGCAACAAATTCTCGTGCTAATTCATCATTTGTTCGATGTGATAGAATTCGAAGAATAGTTAAGCCCGTATCATCGAAATTAATACGTGAACCAAGTGGAATCCATGATGACCATGAACCTTGTTCGCAGACTTGTCTCAATTTAATTACATTCAAACCAATTAAACGATCTTCGCGCATAAATGAATAATCTTTTACAGCAAGATTTAATTCATAACAATCAGGTTCTTCTTCATTTCCCAACAGACTGCAAAAACACAACAAAAAAAAACGAATAGTTTTCCTCGTTAGTCGATTTCGACGAACTTACAAATGAAAAGTTTCGTTATATTTGGGTATCCAAGTGTTACTCTTGGTTTTAGTTGTTTGTTTTCGTTTTTTATCACTCAAATGTGGACCACACATAGCCAATTCAACATATGGACGAAAGATTCCCGTTGTACGCCATTTAAGACCATTGGCAGCAACGACTTTAACTGTGACTTTATGTTCACCTGTTCCTGGATGAGTAAATAAATCGACTTGAATCGAAACTTCACCGAATGATTCTTCTAATGCCGGTCGATCTTGATCTTTTTCTGTTTTAACAAATGTTTTTATAAGTGAATCTGTTGTTTGTGTGTAAAGAGAAAGTGCATATTTCAATGATTGTAATTCTAAAGTTTTCTCGAGATAATTCCGTTTTAAACCTTGACCTGACGCATGAAAAAATTCTTTTAAATCTTCTAAACCACGATCTAAGATTTGACATTGTTTTTGTGTTAAACTTCGATCATTATCACGACCTAATTCCTATTTAAAATCAAAGATTTTTCTTTTTGTATTTATTCAAATTGTGAAGGAGAACGAACCCCAGATAGAAGTCGATAAGCATCTTCGATTTTGGCTGATGGAATTGTAAGAAGATGTTTCGAATCAGAAAACGGTGGTAAAACAATAACTCTCTCTAGATCACTGATAACAGCTTTCCATAGTTCTTTTAAAAGACGTTTTAATACGGTTTTTTCACATTGATTTGCAAAGAACGTTAATCTTAAAAATGAACAACAAATACATCCGTTCATCAAATCCGATTGAACTCTGTCTTTTTTTTCTTACCTTTGATCAAGATAATCTAACAATGGTTTGGTAACAACCATGGCTTCAGCTCCTTTCTGTTGTCCAATGGTATTTCCTGTTCCGAGTTGATTTCCTTTGATTAATTGTAATTGTTTATAAACATCTTCGGTGCATTGTCGAATAGTTGGCTCAATACTTTTAACAAACATTGCACTTAATTCATCGAGAACATCACTCAATTGTTTTTGTAAATCGTTTAGCATGCTCTTCGTTTCATCGTCTAATTGTGCTCCGCCCATAATTTCATAGAGTTGTTCTAAATTCAATCTTAATTGTTGAATATTATTCATTAGAATCGAACAAATTCGATCTTGTCCGCCGACATGTTCGAATGTTCGTCGTATGGCATTTGCATAGCCAAGTAAAACTTGAGATATCGTTACAGAAAATCGTTGCATATATTTAGCAATGACAAGAGGATCGTGAAGGTCTAATGTTTTGATGATTCCATGACATTGATTTAACTGAGTAAACACATCGACCACCGACGAAGAAAATAAACAATGTTCTGATGTTTGTTGAAACTTTTCAAAAAACAAAATTATCAAACTTTAGTAAGAAACAAAAGAGAGAGAAGAATCGAACTTCTTACTCCGGTTTGACGATCTTTTTCAAGAGCATTGTGAAGATATTCCATTGACATATCATCATTTTCATTTAACCATTGCATTACAAATGGTTCGAACCATCTAAATCAACACACACACACACATATGAATCAATATTTGATTCAATTGAACAATGTTGAAATAGCTCATGCTCATCATTCATTTCTCAGCCCTTATTCTGATGGAAAAACATGCAGGCGAATCCAAAGCTTAACTCTTAAATATCCGATTACCGTTTAAAGTCTTGCGGAGTATAGGCACTGAATGTCATCAGTTGATTTCATTTCAAAGATAAAATTCATCTTCGTTCGACTTACTTCGGATATTCGGGAACGATATTTTTGGCTTCAGGAATTACTTTAACCGATGTATCATAGAAACGTTTGACCATAAAATGAAGATTCATGTAATCAGCACTTTTCACTTCACGACGTTCGGCAGATATTCGAGCATGTTCTAAATTAGGAATAGAAACCGTTTTCAGATCACTTCATTCCGATTAATTATCGAAAGCTTTCTCGCTAAACACACGAGTGCAAATAAATGATTTTCGAATTCGACAGAGAAATCGATTTCTCGAGAGATTTACAACAGAGAAACTAATGAAATTTCTTCGAGGACAAACGCCGGTTTGGACAATTTTTACCTTCGAGATGATCTTTTAAATCTGCTGACAGAAGTTTCCACAATGTATCTGCACTTATATGACCAACATTTAATTCTGAAGGAAATCTACAGATCAAACGAATACACAATCTGTTAGTTAGTTCATTGATTCAACTCACTGATTGAGCACCAAACTGTATCGTTCTCTATCTTCTGAAATAATACATGTTAATAAATACATGAGTTGATGCCAAAATTGTAGATTTTTTAGATTGGGTCCGATGATATGATTTGTTGAATTCGATGTTGGATTTGTTTCATCGAATTGTTGTTCATTATTATCTGTAAGCGAAGTCGTCGTCGTCGTTGTTGTTGTTGTCGATTGATAATTGATTTGTTTCGATTCTCGTTTATAAACTTCATCACAATTGGCGAACAAGAAATTGTACGTATGACGAATACAATTCTTGACACAATCTTTAACAACACCAGACGCACGAGGTGGAGAACTTAATTCTTGAACCTGAACAAATTCTCGACGATTATTTACAATCGAACAAAAACAAAAACGATGCGACAAAGGATTCAAATCCAACGCGAAACAATCGATCGTTCTCATTCAAACTCGTGTATTTTTCTGCTTTTTCGATTGAATATCAAAGCGAGAAGGAAAAAACAAACGAGCAAAGTCTATTTTCGGACGCAGTGCCTGTTCTTTGTCTTCTGACAATTGATCAGAACAAAAAACAATGCTCATTTCTCATGCAATCAATTCAAATCCATGCTCGACGTCATTTACCTCGTTATTTATTGACATTCGAAAATGAACACCTCGACCGTACTAACACAAAGAAGTTCCATTGAATTGACTTGTTCTTTTGACTCGGCATCTCAGGCAATTCGATAGAAAAAAAAAGAAGTTTACCTTCATTCGAAAGAATGTGATCGACGTGAGAAGATCAACGGTTGATTTCAAATCTTGCATTCGTTCGGAACTTGATGATGGAAAGTTATTCTATTCAATCAAATTCGAGTTTTGCTTTTGAAAAATCGCAAAATATTCACTCGAAACATAGATAAATCGATTCGAATTGAATTGTGTAATTGATCAAGTAATTTTATAAATTTATCTTTCTATTTTAACAAATGAGAAAAAAAAACTCAAATCAAAAACGAGTTAATCTTGTTTTTTCGAAATAATTTACTCCGAAATTCGATGCAGCGAATTGATCGGCAGCTGAAACAGCAGTTGTTGCTGTTGTATGAGCATAATAAGCATTGATATTTGCTAGTAGAGTGCTCATTACAGCGGGAACACCGGGACACATGTACTTCGTAGATAAACATGCGAAGTGACTAAAAAAGAACAAATTGAATTCGTGATTTTCAAAGAAATGATCTAAAAAAAAACGAACGTCATTGCTTGATAAATAGATTCAATTCCATAGCGAATTGCAAATTCATTGACAATTTCCTGTGATGGTTCATCAAAATAAACTTTCCACGCATCATCCTTTTGCATTCAATCAAAAAATAAGCAAACAAACTCAATAAACTCCTCCTACTCCTTTCGCTTCGGGAATAATCGGTTGTCCATTATTATTTTCACACAGTGTAAAGAAGAGATTCTCATGTAGACACGTGTATTGCGCATGATAGGGAGCTACTTTCTCTTCGCCTTTGATTTCAACGGATATGTGAAGACGAATAGCACCGGATACCGCTGATTTATCGGTTCGTTTTTCTAAATTATACCAAACATCCATTTCACCACTCAATGTTCGAACTTCGATGATCGTTTGACCGAGAAAATCGTCGGATTCTCGAGTTAGTTTTTGCATTAATTTCGCTCGAATATCATCATCTTCATCCCTAAAATTCGACAATTGATTTTGTTTCGATTCGAATCGAAAACAAAAAAATTCTTCGTACCAAACTCGAACTTTGATTCGATCGTATGAATTATGACATTCACTAAACATCGCAGAAAATAACAGTTTTTTTTTTTGAAAAATGAAATTTTGTGATTAATATTACAAAAAGAATTTCTCGTTCCACGTTGGATTTAATTCTGAATAAACAGTTTTCGTTCGTTTTTTAACTTTACCAACTTGAACAGTGACATAGGGATCCGATGTTCCCGATTTATCTTTTGCTATTAAACCTTGTGCACTTATCACTAAAACAAAAGAAAATCATTCGAAATCAACCCGATCATCATCTTCTTCCTTACCAGTAATCGCTAATTTGGCCGACCATTTCGATGTTCCATCAAGTACACTCTGTTTAACAGCTTTCATATGACCAACATGAGATTTTTCATCGACATTGAAAACATCTCTGCAAACTTCTCATTGAAAATCTTCTGTCAAATCAAAAATCAAACGACGTACCTGATCGTCTTGAAAATGACCGGTCGTGTTGTTTCCCTGAGTGTCATTTTTTCGTGCATAGCTTCCATTAAATTTTTGGCTTTATCATCTGCACCGTGTTTGGCATTTTTTTGTGCGCGTCCTTAAATGAATTCAACAAAAGACAAATAATATAATAAATACTAATGAAGTAGTTTCAGTTCGATTGACGTCATCTCGATTTGCATTATGCTCAAGGAAATCAACAAATTCACCGGAAAAACAAAACATCAGCAAATCAAAGGGTTTAATCTTTTCTTTTCACTTGAATTCTTGTGAAGAAAAGAACTTAGCGTGCAAGTTAGTTTTTGTTTAGAAAGATGCAACAAGACCAACAAAAAAAAGAAAGAACGAGAAAGATTTGTTTGCTTGAAGAGATAGATGATTACGTTTCTCCTCGATATTTAGAGAAGATTTCTCTTGTGGTTGATCATTGGTAAAAAATACATGACATAATGAAACTGGAAAGAATAATCATAAGAACAAACATGCGAATCGTTATTTTTCTTTTGTGAAAAACGAACAATTAAAAATGTGAAGATTTGAAAACAAATGATTTTCTATTGACAAATGAAGACTTACGTTGAAGACAATCAGCATTAAGAAGATCTTTGCATTTTTCATGGCATTTAACTCCACATTCTCGACATTTCAAACCTTGTCGTGCAATTCCCCATAAAAGTCCTTCGCATTCGTAACAATACGTTGGATGTGTAAATGAACAAAATTCGAAATCATGTGGAGTTGTTAATGATATCGGATAAATTAATGCTTGTAACGTTTTTTTATATACATGTGTACGCTAAAACAAACAAAAAACATCGATATTTGATTTGATTTGAAATCGATGTGATCTATTACAAGTTCTTCATCGTTGAGATTATGTCTTCCAATTGCGCTTGGTACTCCTGCCAAACGTTTACCCAAGGAGATTCCCTAGATTTCAATGTAGAACAAATCAATCAATGTGATTCTGTTGCTCTTTTTTTTTCTCTCTTGATTTTATTATTTATTTACCATATCGAGACCCAGGGGCACCGTTTTTCCACGTTCAGGTATATCCGGCGCACTATCGATACAATTGTAAAATGCATTATTTCCTTGTTGATCACCGGATGCATTACTACAACAAAACATGATTTGTCTGTTTAATCATTTGAGTTTTTTTTTAAAAAAAAAAAGACGAAAAAATTTTGAAAAAAAAAGTGTGACTACTCGTCAATTAATGGAGGAAATTGTGAACTTCGTCTACTTGTCAATGATCGTTGAGCATTAAATACAAATAATCGTTGTAACAATTGTTGATTCTGATGATGAATTTCACAAGAATTCATTCCTGTGATTTTCTGATTAAAATAACAAATCTGTGAATCGACTTTGTTCTTTTCTTCTTCTTCTTCTTCTTTCGTCGATGAAAAAAAAAGAAGAAGAAGAATTTCCTTGGAAAACGACATTTCTATTTTGTAAAGATCATTTTCAATAATATATTTCCTTTCTTTTTGATCTTCATCTCACAACTCTCATCAACGTTCTACCAACAACTACCGAATATCTATCGACTACTTACCGTTTAACAACAAACATCACACAATTCTACTAAAGAAACTCATTTCTTTCTTTCTTTTTTATCTAACTGAAAGAAGAAAAAAAACTGACAAGCATGTCTCCAAGTATTAGTTTGCTTGGAAAACTTCTTTCATCAACAAGATTTAAATCGTCAAATAAATGAAGAATTCTTTTTTTTTTTCTTCTTGTTGTTGTTGGTCTTCAACAATCAGATTGACAAAAAACGCAAGTCCACTGAATTAAATCAACAGGACCGTTTTATTTTCGGATTATTGAATAATCGATTGGAGATATTTTGGTTTATTTCATCTTCTATCTGTCTGTCTGCTTGATTAATTCAAGTAAATCTTATTAAATTGACATCTCATCATACGGAACATAGAACAAATACTTAATCAATTTAATCGAACTAATCATCTCGAACAAAAACGACAAATGTTCTTTTCTCTTTCATTTCGATTTATTCGCTTGATTTTCGAACGAGACAAAGAAAAACAACTTTGAAAACATCGTTTTCTTTCTGCTAAACAACTATTTGATAATCAATTGTGACAAGTACATCACGCATGCAGTCGAAATGCCAAAAACAGAAACTCGAACTAATTTATTCAAGTAAACGATTAATCTTACACGTTTTGAGGTTAAATAAAATGATGAATGATTAATCCAATAGGTGTGTTGGATGAAGATGGGAAAAAAAGAAGAAGAAGAACGTGTAACATACTTTCCATTGTTGATTGCTTCATTCGTTGTTTTCCCCATTCCATCATCAATTATCGTACTAGTCCGACTAGTATTGTTAACATTCGATATGCCTGGTAAAATTCTTTTTGTATTTGACAATCTTTCGTTTTGAGCTATTGGAACATGTTCGTTTGAATCCCTTGTTTGATGATCATGAATAGATGAATCTTCGACATTTTCATCATGAGAATTCTAAGAAAAAAGAAAACAGTGAGAGATAGATAACATATTTATTGACTGATTCGACTAGAAAAGTAAAATTTTTCGATGAACTCACATAAAAAATATCAGACAAAGATATGTGATCGAATTCTTCGTCAATATCTTTGTCATTAAAATAGATCTCATTTGCATATGATGAAGGCGACAGAAACTGTTGACCGATTTGTCTGGCATAACTACGAAATTTTTGGTCTGATAAAGGTTTTCTTCGACGATTAAGATTTTCTTCGGACGAAGAAATTAAATCGTTAGTGGACAATGGAGGACAGATCGGTGGACAAACGGGTAAACCATAAATAAAATGCATTTTATCATCTATTCTTTAGTTCCATCAAACATATTCGCCTACAGTATCAACCAGAAGACAGTACCATCCTTTTCTTTCTTTCTTTCT
>ERZ778024.1509-NODE-1509-length-26980-cov-56.817344_pt1 | contig 26980 bp, 34 predicted proteins | sample MGYA00375754_ERZ778024 | MGnify/ENA primary metagenome ERZ778024 (study PRJEB29350, sample SAMN05389827) | bioreactor metagenome | isolation source: Thiocyanate bioreactor | place: South Africa: University of Cape Town | collected 2014-02-18 ...
TCGAAGATCTTATAACAAGCCCGGGTAGCTCAGTCGGTAGAGCGTGTGGCTTTTAACCACAATGTCCAGGGTTCGAGCCCCTGCTCGGGCGATTCCACGTTTTTGTTTAAGAAAATCAAATTTTCTTCTAACTATTTATGTTACGTAACAGATAGATCAAAACGAACCCGAAAAAGTAAAATAAGCCCGGGTAGCTCAGTCGGTAGAGCGTGTGGCTTTTAACCACAATGTCCAGGGTTCGAGCCCCTGCTCGGGCGATTCTACTTTTTTTCTATTCTATAATCAAACAAGAAAACTTACCTGATTACACATACCGTAATAATTAGAAGTCAGTTTCTACTTTTTGTTTTATAATATCATTCAACGCAAGCAAAGCAAATGAAGCTACTCTACTGGTTCAATAATGGGATGTTTATCATCTGACATAGAGATAGAGGCTATGCGCGCGTGATTGAATCTATGATATAATTGCGTGTCTGTTTGTTTCTGAGGGTTGATAGATAGAGAAAGCGAGACGCAGGAAGAGCAAAAGCAAATAATGCTTATAATGTGTTCAATTTTGATGTTCGAGGATGAATGAGGAAAGAGGAGAAGAAGAAGGAAAAAAACGAGAGAATGTTTTAAACCTTGCTAGATGGATATATATGTGTTCTGTCAGAAATACTTGATCATCACTATCTCGATAAACATTCTTTTGCTTATATACTCTGTTGCAATAATTACTTATTAATGTTCATGGTCGATGTCCTCAGCCGACATTGTGAAAGGGCAAGCGACTTACTTTGAATAAGATGACTCGACGTGGTACTTTAACAGTGGTTGAAGATAAAAAATAATGTCGTTGTTAATGTTTAATTAACTACATCTAATTTATATACATAAAGAGAAGTCAAAAACGCGTGATCTATTAAGTTATGTAAAAAACTAAAAATTTACGTCGTTTTTTTTCCTAAAGACAAAATCTGCTGATCTATTGCGTACTATTCATTTACTAACATCGTATATGAACTCATGCTGATCATTCATGAGGCAATACTAATCGTACGTTTTTCGTCGGTGTTTTATACGATTACGTATATTTACCCGAACAAAATCTAACCGCATCATAATCATTAGAATTATTTTTTGATCATTACATGTTCGTTTGACGATCATTTGTTGTCTTATGGATTTCGCTCTGATCTCTTTCTCGATGACATGACGTGACAATAATATGTCAACAATTTGTCATTTCTTTGTTCTAATCACTCGATTTGATCTAATATTAAAAAAAAAGTAAATTATCTTTCATAGATCGATTCAAACAAAACAGGATACAAAGTTGGATTTATTATTAATTTCATGTTTTTCTTTACATTCTATAATTCAATTTGACCGGTAAATACAAAAGACGTAATATAAATTTTGATGTGCCCTGCAGCATTTGTCTGTCAGAGTCACAGTGTATTGGAAAGAAAAAACTTTGTATTTATGCAATACAATTTTTGAATGAAATGCGTCGAACATGATTTTCTAAAGGCAATTTATTCACTCATGTTTCAAATTCAATTGAATAAAAGGAAACGAATCGACAAAAACAAAATCATTTTCTCTTTTCATATTGGTCGAAACAATCATGTTGAAAACATTTCTTTTTGCCACATTGATTTTGGGCGTTGTTCAAGGCGAAAGCATAACTGCGATTGCATCTGGAACAGGTTATCGTTCATGTATTGGTTATTGTTACAATTCGGTTTATATCAATGCAACGAATATCATTACAACAAAATTCAGTCAATCGAATCCAAATGATTATCCTGATGTTGAACAAATTTATTCAATTGAACAATCGGAATTCGATCAATTAGTTGAGGATGTTGGCTATATTCAATTATGGAAATCAGTTGATTCACCAATTGGTTGTCCTGATTGTAATGATCAAGGCTTAGAATGGATTGATGTTTACACAGATGAACAACCGAAATATGGTGTTCAATTCGAAGCTACTTCAACGATTACTGGTTATGAATCGTTAGTTGACGGTCTTCGTTCGATTCGTCAACGTTATTTTTCTACAAGTGCATAATTCGAACTTATTTTACCTATTTTCTTTCTTTGTTTTATTCATTATTTATTCTTAAGAAAAATAAAATAAAATTGATCATAATCGCACGGAGTTCATAGTGTTCTTTTTCAATAAAGAAATGAGTTTTGTTTTCCCATCAAACATTTCCAAAAGGTTTTCGTTGTTGTTGAGTTTTGTCATCTTTTTTATTCGTATTTATTTTTTCTTTGCCATTCAATTTATTCGGCAATGGGTGTATATTCGGTAGATTGGTATTTTTCTCTTCATTGGGCTTAGGATTATTGTTTGTTTGAAGTTTATTATTTCGTGGATCTGATGTTGATGTTGTTGGTTTATTTTCTTTGGGAGTAAGATCAATATTGTAATGTACACTTATACGTTGAACATTAAGAGACTCGGCATGTTGAATCGGAAGTGTTGGACGAAGAAGTAGTAATTTACTGGTTGTTGATGACGTGTTTTGAGTTGTTACTGATGTTCGAGTGGCGTTACGAGACAGTTGAGCAGATTGTTTCGGAAAAATTTCTTCGATTCTTAATGAAAAACAAAGCGAATGTCTTATGATCGATGAGAGGAAAAAGGCAAAAATATACTTGAGTTCATCGGTTGATATCGCAATTGGATAGTGTTTTTTCGGCGATGTATTTCTTGGTCGTAGGAAAGATTTTTTTGTTTGAATATTTTTGTCTGTATCATTGGCTGGTCGCAGTTCGTCATGTTGATCGTATTCCATGCGACGGAAAACGCATTCGTATGTTTGTGTCGTACGTGAAATACGTTTGGGTCGACGACGTTTTTTCTGTTTATCACCGACAATTTGTTCGGTATCGGATAGAGTTTGTCGTTCGTTGTTGAATGATGCTGTTTTAATTTGTTCGTTTTCGATGTTTTCTTTGGTTGTTTTCGATGAATGTCGAAGTTTGGGCGATGTTGTTTCGGGCTCTGTATCGGGCGTGGGTGTTTCCCCTTTGGAACGAATATATCGACGGATCGACGGCGATTTTTCAGTCATTGATTTGTTCGTTTTCGATGGTTTTCGAGAAGTTGATTCTGAAACTATAATGAAACAAACAAATAAACATACGGGTTGAGTTATGGTTTCTTTTTGTTTAATGAAAATTGATTTCATGTCGTCAATCACGAGAGACAGAGAAAGAGAGGAGAAATTTACCTTGTTGTTGCTGTTGTTGGTTGCGGTTACTATTGTATAAATCGGTATTACTTTCAGCGTCTTTCTTTTTGGATTTAATACGACGTGATTTTGTTTGTTCTGGTTCTTCAGTGTTTGTACCCTCAACTGAATCGAGGGATTTATCATCGACAAGTCGAATTCGATTGAAGGATTCGACGCTATTTGCTCGACGTTCTTCTTGAATCTGTTTTTGACTTTTTGATGACGGTTGATTACGTTCAGCTATTTGCTCGACATTAGGCGATTGAGGACGAGATGCTTGTGTTTCATCGTCGGTTGTTGTTTGAAGTGCAGGAACATTTGCTTGTTTAATAAGATTATCATTTGTTGGTGTTGCCGTTCGAGATGAGGCTGCTGATGTATGAGACTTGTTTTTTTCTGTTTGATACGGCGATTGACGTTGTTGTTGTTTTGAATTTTCCGATGGTGTTTTACTTTTTCGACTTGCTGCAGAATTAGTCTTGGATTTTTGTTTATTCGTTGAGCTTTGACTTGCCTGTCGAGAGTGATTAGCTAAGATTGGATTTGCAGTGATGAGATTTTTTGTAATTGGTGATGGTGGTGGACTGTTATTTGATTTAGTGTCAATATCATTCGTTGGAATTTGAAGTTTTTCACCTTGTTTAATCAATTTCGATTGTTCGCTAGAAGATGTAGCGCGAGATTCGGGTTTTTCATCGGAAGATGATGGTTCAAGTTGAACAGGCGATTTTGTTGGCGCTTGAGGTCGATTTAATGGAGATTTACTGCTCGATGATCGACGTGATACATCGGCTATTTCACGATCAGGATCAACATCTTGTAGATCTGTTGTTGTTTCCTCTTCATTCGTCGAATTTTCATCTTGTTGAATCGGTAATGTCGATGTTTGTTCGAATGTATCATGATGATCTTTGAGTGCAGATTCACTAATCGATCGTCGTGGACCTTGACGAGTATTATCCGATGTTGAATCGATAATTGCCGGTGTCGATGCATTATCATCGAGATCATTCGAACGACCTGTTGTTATTACTTTTCGAGATGTTGCATCTTTATCATCGGGCAGTATCGAGTCCGATTCTAAATCGTTCATCGTTCGATTGGTATTCTCCGCACTATTATTCGTCGACTCAGGTTCAGCTGAAAGATCAATATTGATAAAATCCATAGAAAAAAAAAGAAAAGTAATGCATCTATTAATATCTTACTCGATTCGGTATTTAACGGATTAGCATTGAGCAAACCTTGAAGACCTAATTGAGCTGATGAAGAAATCTCTGATGTTTCTTCAGTATCAGTCATCTTGAAAAGAATTCGAAGAAAAAGAAAGAAAAAAAATGGTGATTTTTGTCGTGAAATACTTCAATCGCACATGCATATTTAAAGCAAAAAAATAGGTGAAACCCTTCGAATTATCGATAACAATCACATTTTTGACAGTCAATCAAATCATTAGCATTGCTTCAGAAGCAGAAAAAGAAAGCCTCGGCATTGACCATACCTACAACAACAGCAACAACCGATCGATATGTTTCTACGATGAGAGAGAAGAAGAAAAATGAAAAGAAAAAAAAATCACAAATCTCTAGTAGTAGTTAAACAAATCTATTCAATACAAACGTTGCTATTGGATAAATTATGTAAATAAAAAAGACAGATTTGGCGTTCGATGAGTTTATTCTTCTTTTATTTCGCGTTTGAATTTCTAACAGTATTTTGTCGTTAACATATTTGATTTATGCATTAGTAATTGTTAGCTAGGCAAATTTAGAGAACAGCAAGACATCGAGAGTTTTTTCTCGTCTCAATAATCAATTTTCAATCAATGAGTAAAAAAGGTGAAATTGTTTTTCTTTCTCTCATGTTTAAATGCTTTTAGTAGAATATTCTAGCCACAAAGAAAACGTTTTCTTTTTTCTTCTGTTTTTAAAAATCTTATTATTCTTTTCATCCGGTTGAATTGATGTTTTCTTTGTTTGCTTTTAACTAGTAGAAAAAAAAATTGTTATTGTAAATGAAATGAAATTGTAAAGTTCGAGTTCTCATACTATATTATTTAGAATAAAGATCTACTACATACGGGACGAAAGAAACGAATCCTACTGCTGATTTACATCCAGCCAGTACCTTTTTGTTCTACTTCTTATGTTTGTTGTCTATATTGACTGAAGTATAATATATTATCTCTACCACTGAAACCTTTAATAGACAGAAAACTTAGTGTCTAGTAAAATGTCACGATCAGTACAAGCAGCTATGCAACTCTATCAAAATTTATTTCTTTTCCATAGACATTTACACAAGTTGTGGAAGTACCAAATCGAACAACGAGCATAGTTATACATTTTTTTAATTTCAATAAACGAGTTTATGATTTATATTGTTCTTCTTATTCGGTTGATTCGATATTTTCTTTTTTATTTACTTTTCAATAACAAAAGAAATTCTTATTCTAAATAATATTTAAATTTCGAATCGAACACATGCAAATAAACGATGAGTCCACGTTTTTCTTGTGGATGTCGTTGACAAATGATTTTGCCATTGACTTGTTCGCCTTCGTTGAGATTGTAAACTCGTGGAAGAAAGAAAACTGTTTGTTTCCAATGAGTTGGTGTTGATTGTGGTGAGGTCGAAAAATGTACCTGAAATCAAACAATTCAATAGACAACTCGTTTTTTCGAACGATGCAAACAACGATCTACTTTTTCAGTAAGATTCTTGGCAAAATTGACATCGAAATGGCAAACAAAACCTGAGATAGAAGCTGATTTTAATACTTGAACGGTAAATGAATGTGTGAAAGCAATATCATCATTCGAACATGTGTAAGCATCGAGTGTCTAAAAAAAAACCGAAATTTGTATTCATCTCGAAGCCGAATCGATTTACTTTAATGCAACAATCACTGGTAGTTATATCTTCAGCTGGAACGATCATAACATGACCATCGGCAAGAATATTTTTCGCGACGATATTCATTTCGAAACCGTAAACATCTGACCAATAGCCAATATGTTCTTCATACAAACGTTCCGAATGAAAACCAGCAAGATGAATGGAAAAATCATCGGGCAATACTGAACAACAATAACAAAACTTCATCGTTACAATTTAATTTGAAATTGACTAAATCTACCTAAGCCATTTTCTTTGTCTAAATATGTATTTCGAGCGTAGATAATCGATTCTAACATGCATTCAAACAAGAGAAAATAGCCTGAAAAAAAACACACACAATTTCGAATTATTTGTTTTTCTTCTATTTAAAATGAAGAGTACCCATCCACTCCGAAATGATAATATCGACCTAAATTCAATTGAATTTATTCTGATTTTTCTCTTCGAAAACTTTTCGTCATACTTTATCGACGGGTAATTTAACGTCTTCCATTCGTCCGTGAATGAAAACAAGTTTCGATTCATCGAAATTATTCGCTCTACAAATCAAAATTTCTGTTTTTTCTTTTAATTTTTGAAAATTACTTAGCAATTGCCATTGCATCATAAATCATATCTGACATATCAACAGCGATGACCATTTTTGCTTGTCCATATTTAACAGCAGCCATCGAAAGAATACCTGTTCCACAGCCGACATCCAGTACGATCTTATCACGAAACATATCGACATTATTTTTAATTGCTTGAAGATAACTTTCCGTTCGAATTGTATCCTAGAAAATGACAAATTTTGTTCAATAGACAAGTGGAAAATGCATTCCGATGTTCGAATACTTGAAGCATTTCTTTGTGAATATCATAATGACTGTATGTTTCGAAATAACCGTCATCTTGAATATCTGCTTTTGTTTTCGGTTTCGATGTTGTCGGAGATTTCGATGATTGATCATCTAATAAACGCGATGTCATTGATCTAGAGGAAAAAGCCAATGTTTATTTATTATTTGATGATAAAAGCCAACTTCAATGTATCGATCATTTCTTCTAATTGTCGAATTCGTTCGTGTGCCTGAGCTAATTGAGAATTTTCATCATTGAATTTTTCGGTGAGTTTTAAATCACCAAGTTGATTTAAATCATCTTCGATATCTACGAATCAGAAAACTCAATCGATCGTTTTCATTCAATTGAAAATCGATTTACCGAATTGTAATGCCGGATCATTATCAATCACGGTTTCGAAATATTTATCATTGGTCCACGGTGTAGTTTTCAATTGTTGCAATTCGTCTATTGACGGTTTCTAAGAATCAACAGAAAATCAATCAAATGATTGAACAAATCGAAACAAACTTCTGAACGAATGTAATTTATCAAACGAATGTAATCATATTGCGACGAGATTTTATGCGTTTTCAAGAATTCAATGAGATCGAATTTCGATTGATAAGCTCGAAACATATCGATGACATTCGGATAGATATCTGTCGAAAATAATCCTTGAACTTGTTCGAGAACATTGAATTCTTCTTCTTTCTCATCAGCTGAATTCAATTCATCATCATCGTCATCATCAACAATCGTTGTTGGTCGATGTTCACATTCATTTTTATTCAATAATGACATATCTATCTGAAAATAAGCACAAAAACTGTTCAAACAAACGAAGATTTCTTTGATTGTGATGATAAACAGCTTGAATAGGAAAACAAGGTGATAAGACTACAAAAAGAGATGTTCAACGAACCGAAATGAAGAATCTAGGAAATTTAGTCGTAATTTTTGTTGAGAATTAAAAACCGTCGAATTATTATTTTGATTAAAAGGTAAAATTGTTGCCATTTGAATTCAAGTGAATGAATGAATATCTTTTCTTTTCAAAGACAAGACAGCTGATTTATTTATTTTCCAATAAGGAGGTTTTGCGATTGACCAATCTCAAATGTGGTCTTCGTTCTGTATGAGAGAGACATCTGTAATTGAAGATTTCGTTCCTTTAATTTTATTTTTGAAAACAACAAACACAAGACACGCAGAAGCACACGTACATTAAAAAAAGCGAAAGTAAGCATTTCTGTGATATTTTCTTTTCTTTTTCGAATATGAATTATTCATTTTCGTTTTAACATTTTAATAAATTCATCATCATCATCGTCATCACTATCTGACTTTTTTGTCGATGGTAAATTTCCATTTGTTGTTGTTGTTGTTGTTCGAGTTGGTTGTGCTGCGAATAATTGTGAAAATGGACTCTTTGGTCGTTCGTTACCTGTCGATGCTATCTGTCGGCTACTTTCTTTCATTTCGTCGTCGTCATCATCATCGTCATCATTTCCTTGAACATTTGTGATACGTTCGATTTCACTATTTGGTCCGTCACTTTCATCTTCACTTAAAACCAACGAATCTTTTGCCATTGTTGGTGTCGATGAAATTTCTTTGATACGTGCAGATGTTGTTGCGGTTGGTGGTGCAGGTGCAGGTGGTTCTATAGCTAATCGTCGGTAGAGAGGTGCAGGCGGTGGTTTTGTTGTTGGATGAAGTTGTTGTTGATCGTCTAAGGTTAGTAATGGTGGACCAAATGGATCGACTGATTGAGGAAATGATGAGAGTGTTGAATTAACACGAATGTCTGTTGCTTGATCACCAAAACGGTTTCTTGTTCGAGCCCAATTCGCTTTAATATCGACTTCACGTTGTCGTTCAGTAACTGTCATGAATGTTTTCGAAATTGCAACACAAACAAGTTGATCACGCATCAATTGATCGAAACGTTCGATCTACAAAAAAAGAAAGTTTTTATTTTGTTTCTTGACAAAATCTGATTTTACCAATTCGCCATGTTCGGTAAATAGAGCTTGTATTGGCTGCATAAGATTTAATTTCAGTTTCGCATTCTCCATTAATTCATTGAGATTACTGCCAAAGCATTGAACAGCTGAGTCTTTACTTTCGCCATTGAGATAGATCATAACACGTTTCTAGAAAATATCAAATGAATAAAACCGAAAAGAAAATGAAATTCTACAGTTTTCGAATGTTGACCAAGACGATCTGTAGCAGTTGATGAAATCGGTCGAGTAATTTCCGGTTGTTGTGATAGACGAAGTTCATCCAATGAATTCTTGAGAAAAAAAAACGCGATTTTCTTTATTTGAAATTGACAAAGAAAACAATTTTCTACTCGTAACAATTCGACATCATCTTGTTTGTCCAATTCAGCGTATGTTTTCTGTGTCCAATGACCTTGTTTAACAACTGGCACATCGGGATTTTGCTGTGCTATTAAATCACCTGGTGATTGTGCTGATATACGTCGTCCTAGAAGAGAATCAACACACACACATTCCATCGATTTCTATTGTCTTTCTAAACAAACAAACCTTTCATTAAACGTAAAGTATGTTTTTCTTTTTCCAAATCGTGTTCAATTGGTGTTCTCTGTTCACGTTGATTAAATCGAAGATTGTGTCGTTGATCAGCATCTTTAAAACAAAGAAAAAACGCAAAATCCTACGATCAGAAAAACAAATAAACAAACCATTCGGTCGAATAAATGGTTCGCCCGATGATACCCAAACTTCGATTGGAAATTTCAATAGATAATCTATGTCAACCTCGACACCTTGTTTGGTCGTGTTCGATTTCATTGCTCGTTTTAAATCGGCAAATTTCGGAAGATTAAGAAACCGTTGTTTCGATGGACTTAATTCGCGTAATTTAGCCGAAAATGTCGTTCGTTCAGATTGATTATCGAGACTCGTACGACGTTGAGAATCGCCTTTCGGTGGCAGTGGTGTATTTAATTCGACCTTGTCGAGCATTGATGTCGTTCCTTGATTGGATTTTGATAATTCATTAAAACGTTTTCGATAAAAATTGCTTGTCCATTGAATAAGATCTTCAATTGTTAAGATAACAGTTCCGTCGTTGACGTAAAGTCGACGAGCAGCATTTGTTAAATTCAATCGATGTGTTGCTTGATCCAGTAACTTCAAAGAAGAAAATCATTCGAACGAGTGTGGCTATCAGTGGAAATCTTACGCCGATGATACTCGATCCAACTAATAATTGGCCTTGCTTTGTATGTCCATCGCCATTTCGATAGGCGAGCAAATGAAGAATTTGTATTGGTTTAGCTGCTGCTAATTCCTTGGCAATATTTCGAACACTTGCTTCTTGACGTAATCTGAATGAAAATACGTCGTTTTTTCTGAGCAAATCAACGGATATGTTTACTGTTCAAGTTGATTCTGTCGTTGAAAAAGAGTATTTTCAGCTTCATCGTGTGTCAAATCAACTTTATGATTAAGACAATGAAATGGCCCGTTGAATTTCAAATCAGTTCCTAGAAGGAAATTTTTTTGGTTCAATAAACGAATATTTTCGTAGAAAAAATTTACTTTTGCCAATCGCACAAGTGAATTTAATATGTGGCTCGATTTTAACAAGACGATATTTGCCACGCATAGCTTGAGAACATGCAAGGCAAACAGGTACATCTTCAGCTTGATCACTGACATTTAAAATCGAAACATAAAATCCCTTGAAAATACAATAAAAAATGAATTCTTTTCGTTCGAAATGATTATTTTTTTGTCTTACTGGTTGAGACAGTGCATCGTAATTGACTGTGTACGAGCAAATATTCGCTCGATTAGCAGCAGTTATTTCTAAAAAAAAGCATAAATATTTCATATTTATTCGAAAGAAAAGTCGATTATTCGCACCTTTGTCAGCTTGATTTGAATTAAACGGAATAAGAAATTTGAGCGTCTCGTCATATTCCCATTTTTGATTAGCACAACCTGTTTCTTCGTATCGTCGTTGTTGTAAAGTTACTGTACATCCGATACAAGAAATATTCGCTTCACTCGATTCATTGCCTGTCAATGAAGGAAGAAGAACGGTCAAGACCATTGTCGGTCGAGCTTTCGAAACGATCAAACTAAAATTTCGACGATTAAATGAAGAAGAAAATATTTCATTGATTTGCTTACAAAGGTTTTGTAAGATCAGGATTGAATTCATTATGTTCCTCTTCATCGACAGGCAAAATCGTCCAACGTTGAAATATATCATCAGGATTTCGACGTTTGAGAGTCACTTCGACAACTTTACTTTCGATTTCTTTGACACCGAAAACTAAATGTGAATCGCCTTCACAATAGATATAACCATTCGATGCATCCCAAACGAATTTCTGCATGGTAATAGCAACAGATTTCGGCATTTTACGAGCTGATTTCGAGAGAAATAATCTACGCACAGCAAAAAATTGACTTTCAAAAGATGTTTTTAAATGATAAACATACGTGTCAGCTGTTGGATTAAATGAATCGACAAGATTTTGTTCATCATTACTCAACATAACGACATCATCATCATCCGTTTCCATGTTCAAACTTCGATTAGCAATTTTTTCCCATGGCCAACGAAATTTCTCTTCTGCTTTTTTATCAACTCGTTTATGCGATCGTTCATGCGCCGTTCTAAATACAAAACGAGATGTTCAATTGATTTCTATCGAAAACAAATTCTCGTGTTGCACGATGACAAAAAAAGAAAAGAAAACATCGTGAATCGTGAATATACATACGGATCACTGAAAACGAACAAGAATATTTCGAATGGAAATCATTTTCAAGTTCTCTTTCCGATCGATAGTTCAAATGAATATCGAACTTACTTTGGTTCTGGTTCAGTTGCTGTCGTGTCGACCGGCTCTTCATGTTCAATAACTTGTTCGATTGATTCGCCTTGTTTAACTCGAGCTCGTTGTTTAGCATTCAAAGCACATCGATTAAGAATAAGTCGAGAATTTTCTACTAAACCTCGTTCAGTTGCAATAACATATTCTAAATCAAACATTCAACTTCAATGAACAACACGATTTTGATTTCTATCTACCTGTTGGATTTCTCAAAGCACAATAGAAATAAATCATTCGTACGTCATTACTCAAATAGGCTAATAGCAAACGACGTTGTTGTTCAGCTTTTGTTAGTTTTGGATCGATCCAAGCTTCACCACAAGTGACGTAAACATAGGAATCACGTTCGATCGATGTTAAATCGAAGATTTCAGTGCCGTTTATGTCGAAGAGACGACGAGCAGCAAACGGAAGATTACAAATTGTTGTAGCACTTTCAAGAAACTATTTTCAAAAATAATAATCATAAAAAAAAACAAAGAAAGAAGTTGAAGAACAGACTAGTTTAATTTCACGTTGTCGAGCATCAGCCATTCGTTTGATTTGTCGATGAGCTCGTTGTTCTTTCTCAGGCTCGGGCAAACGTAAACGTCGATACATACTTGCCGAATGACGAAATTCAAGAATTAGCTAAACAAAACGAAATCATTTAGTTAACAAAATATAATTATAAAATTGCTCGGTACATTCGATATATCCGGACCAACGACCGATACACATTTACTAAAATCACGTTCGCCATTTTTCAATACTTGTAAACGAATTGGCACGACTAAAATATGACACAGAACATTTTGTTAAGTTCGTTTCTTCTCTGAAACATACAAGCAACTGGTGCTTGACTTGATTTGAGCGATTTAATTGGTGGCACACCTGGAATCAAACATCCTTCAACAGGCCATTGTAAATCCTAGATGAGAAATGGTTGATTTTTTTTTGCAAATTTTGACTTTTCATGACTTACAGGAATTTGTTCTCCTGCAGCGTCCACTGGCCATGTCAACGCCATTTTATGCCAAAGTGGATTTTCGACTTTCGAATATTTCCAATCGCCAATTGTAAAACCCGAAATTTGTCGTATACCCCATCTAAATCATTCGATGAAAGACATCTCTTCAATTCAAATCATAGTCCCTCTCTCTCTTCCTCTGTACCTTTGTCGATGAATAAACGGTGAATTAGTTTCACATTTTGGACAAACAGCAGCAAATGACACAAATAAATCATCATCATTCATTCTTGTGCCCATTGCAACAAAATTATCATCATCGCTTGGCAGTATCGTTGCCGTGCTAGTCAATGGATAGTCCGGATATCGTTCGGATACAATGAAACCATCGGTAGTGAAATTCCAAATTTGATCAGGCGATTGTTGTGCTGCTTTACCTCGTAATTGAACGCTAAAACCTTCGAGTATTTTAGTCGATTGAGATTTGCCCGGTGACCAAGATAAACTAACACTTTGTTCGGGTACAACAGTTAAAACTAATGAGTTCAATTGTTTGTTATAGATATATCCGTCTTTGCTGTACAGCCAAGTTTGTAAATCAAGATCCGAGAAGACTTTTTTCGGCGGTGGTTTGCCACTTGTTGATTTCGTTTTACCTTCTGAAACGATTCTTTGTTTGATTTTTAATTCTGGTTGCATTAATCTCGTATCCTTGATGAGAAATACGGAATTTTCATTAACACAATCCTCGACTTTTTTGTTATCGAATGCTTGTTTTTCTTCATCGTTCAAATCGGTCTCATAGATTATCTTTCGAACTTGGTCCGGAACATTAGTAACTGGTTGCCATGCATTCGCTATTTGTCTTTTAAAAGAAAAATAAAATAATATCTAGATCTTTGATTAATAGGATTTACTTGGCTGATCGTTTTTCGTGATCACCAATCATATCATCCTCTAATCGAAAGACTTTCACTAAAGCTAAGCTATTGTCTTTCTCATAAACATCGATACTATGTAATTGAACAGCAAGGCATGGCTCTACACGGGAGAAAAACAAAAGACTTTTTCAATAGAAAATATTCGGATATTTTTCAATTACCAAATGCTGGTCGATAATCTTCGCCATAGGAAATAAAATAATGTTGTTTGGTTTTTAATTGTCCGACGAGTTTGATCTCGGTTCCATTGATATCAAAAACACGTTTTGGACGTTGACGAGAAAACATTTCGACCGATGTTTGTAAATGATCGAGAAGATATTCGATCGGTGTTTGACCGGTACTTTTCGATGGCAAACCACGTAGATTTAGATGAACTGTCGGATCAGTTCGATGATAACTGCCGTTTTCGTGGATCTGAATCGACGAAAAACAATTTTCATTTCAACAAAGAGAAATTTGATGTTATTACAAATAGACAGAGGGGATGTCGACCGACGATTTTATCTTGAAAATCGATTTCTTTGATATGTTCAATAGCGAATTTTGCACCTAGAATCTGAAATAAAAGCAAGATCACATGAAATCTAATATGTTGATTCAATAGATTCGTTCGTTCGTTCGTACTTCTTCCTCATTTTTACTCTCTTCAATTTCGGACAATTTATTTTTATAATCTTCGATTAAACTTTCGGTTGCTTTGATTTTTTCACATAAATTCTTTAAACAAAAAAGAAAATAGTCAATCAAATAAAAACAAAAAAAAGTCATTTTCTCTTACAGTTTCCATAGCTTGTAGTTCTTTTTTTGTCATTGACAGAAGACTTTTATCTTTTACTTTCGATATTTCGTCTTTGTCTGCTGTTTCTGACGATGATAGTTGATGAACAACATCGTCATCATCATCTGTTTCACTTGTATTCGCAGTTTTTTTCTTTGATTTATCTTTGAGAGTGATTGTTAATTCGCGATGATCTTTTTTCAAGTTTTTTAATTGTTGTTGAAGTTCTTTTAAGCGTAATTCGAGATAAGCATAAGCGCCTGTCGGACGAAATCGTTCGCCTTTACTCATCCAAACAGGTCCATAGACAAGTCCATCATCGGCTGTCGACATTTTGCAATCATCAGATTTCAAAACTAAACACAAAACAAAACGAAAATGAGATTGAAAATGAGAACTAATTACATAATCGAAGAGATTTGATTTCATCGCCACGATAGTTAAAAGCTCGTCGAGCATGAGCAGTTAAATCTAGTTTCTTTGTTGAATCTTCGAGAAATTTTTCGAAATTATCTTTGAGCACAGTATCGATTAACATATGAAATCTTGCATCGTCATGACCAAAACCATTTTCAATCACTGTTAAACAAGTACTTTTCTTTATTTGTTTACTAAAAATCGGACATATAAATGATTTTAAAATAATCATAACAAATTACTTCAATCGATCGGAAAGAACATTTTTGGTGGTAAATGATTTCGGTTTGACTGAATCCATTTGTAGACCTTTCATTGTCCATGTCGAATTCATGCTGTACTCAGTTTGAACTAGAAAATTTTCGATTGTTTAATTAATATCTACGTAAATGTTGATCTACTTTGAATATTTTTGAAAGGATCTTTGAAATTCTCTCCACTTGAAACGTAATATTCATGATTCGATTGAATATCTTCACTACGATAGATTTCTTCTCCGTGCACATCGAATATTCGACGTGCTGCATTTGGTATACGAAGTTTTTCAGTTGCATATTGTAAAATCTAGATTTTGAATATTCGATTTAAAAAGAAACAACAATTCTCTATACCGCATTCAAAGAGCTCGCTTTGCAATAACAACTTTTTTCATGATCTCCATTACGGTAAACTGTGATAAGAAATGCTTGACCTTTTGAACCCGATTGATGTATCGGCGTTCGTGTACGTTTTTTCTTTGCTGATGAAGGTACACTAAAAATCAAAGATCAAAATTAAGTATATGAATAAAATCAAGAACAATCGAGACCTTCGTGTAGGTGCACTTGTCGGACGATAGAATGAATGATTACTGTTAGCAAAAAATGAACTTAAATCTAAATGATCGACGTTGGATGGTTGATAGGCAGAATCTAGACGTTCATCTCGTGTTCGAGATGCTGATGTCGAACGACGACGACGTCGACGTTGTCTACGTTGTTGACTATTAGACGATGCTGGTGGTGGTAAAATTGTTTGAATAAAATTCGAATGAGGTAATTTCTGAAGATAAGGCGAAACATTTGGTTTCACACGTGTATAATTCGTTTGTTGTTGATACATATCATCTCTATTTATAACAAAATCACAAGTTCATTTATCGAAAACAATCAATCTCTCAATATACTTCGAATGTAGCTTCTGAGTTGGTTCTGTTGTTGCAGCAACTTCATTCAAATATTCCATGCAAAGTGTGTCATCATTGCCGTTATCATAATATTGATCTCGATCATCAAATGACAATGATTGATGCAAATGATTATTCGATTGTCTGACTGACACAGACGTTGTCATATTTAATAAATCTTCCCCAAGTGTTTCTTTCTTTTATTTAATGACAAGTAGTCATAGGTGTATTTTTAACTATGGCATTCGCCTCCATTTTATTGTTCACTTAGTGATTCAAGTCGATAGAGAAAACAAGCGACCTCTTTCATGTTAACAACGAGAGATTACATCATCATTATTCTACACGCGTAAAATAGGTTTATTTATTATTCGAATAGTAAAAAAACAATTCACATGATTAAACATTGCCGGTTTTGATTGTTTTTATTAATAATTGCGCATTGTTTGCTTTAATTGCAGCACGACATTGATTTGTTGTGATGGTTTTATATTTTCCAACTAGAAGACGACGAAAAAATGTTAGATGAAACATGAAATTGATGAGTTTACTTCTCAAATTCGCAGCTTTTTGCACAGTTTGATTGAGAAATCGAAGATTTTTCATTAATTCTTCATGATTTGTACATCGAATTTTATATCCACTGATTAAATCTCGATTTAAATTGAGTAAATCAACATAATGTCGTTTCATAGCCGATCTAAAAAACATGTAGAAAATAGAATTCAATAAGTTGGCTTTTTGTATTTCTCTTACACATCTCCGATTAATCGTGAGTCTTCAGCTCGAATTAAAAAACTTCGAATAATATTCGCATGTTCAGCCATGTCGGATGATATTCGTTGACGAGCTGTTTGATATTCTTCGATCTTTATTATTTAATAACAAATGAAAATTTCAATTTCAAAAAAAAAAAGATTTCTCTTCCTACTTGAGAAAAAACACGTTGTAAAGTTTCTAATTCTTGTGGAAAATCGCCTGTCGTCTGCAGATCATCGATATTGAGAAATTTGCCCATTGATTGAATAATATTTCCCGCTAATTCCATGTCATCTGTTTGAATGGTCACCTGTCCGTTATTTTGCATTTTAATAATTAATTTCGAATCCGTTCGAACAGCAAGAAATGTCACGTAGAGCATCGGAGCGTTGGGTGCGTATTCTTGAGCGAGAAGAAAATGATGATTAATCCAAACGAGAATCTGAATTTCAATGAAAAGGAATTTGACAGAAAAACAAAACGATCGAATTTACTCGAGGAATACGTTCGTTGATATAAAATGTAACGAAACCTTTGGGTTCTCGTTCGGGTGAATTCTCAACGAGTAAATACATCGAAAAGATGGGCAACGGTCGAGCTAATTCGAATACATGGAAGAGAGTGCTAAAAGAAAGAAATTAAACGATGATGATTGAGATTTTCTTGTTTACCTGGATTTCAATCCAACGAAAACTTGAAGGTGCAAATCAACAGGTGCATCTCGAGGTGGGATTACAGGTACGGTGATACTTTCTCGAACTTGATTCGCCGCTGGATGACTAGAGAAAATACGAATGAAGTGACATGAATTAATTAATTCGAATGAGCATACACGACAAGACATTCGCCTTTGAATAGACCTTCGGCAAAAAGTGTGACAACTCGAATGATTGTGTCTGATGAAAGGAGAAGATAAGAGTTTTGAATGAAATATATTCTTGTTTTGTTTTCTTACGATTCGATGTTTTCATTTTCACTGCAATATGTGCCTAAGAAAATGGAAGAGAATTGTTTTGTGAATGAAATCTATTTGTCATACTGGAGAATCAGGTCGACTTTTTTCGACAGTTAAAATCGTTTGAATTTCCGTATTTGCCTGATAAACAAAAAAAAACAGATTTATAATCAATGAATTTATTTGAAACCTACAGGAATTTCTGCTTCAGAATCCGAAATCATTGCTCTCATTTGTGCATTATTCGATTCTTTCGATTTTCTAGCTGCTTCTTCGAGATTTTGTAATTCCAATAGTAATGCCTTGAAAAATTCGAAACATAATTCGTTTTCATTTGACGAAATTTCACGCATTACCTGTTTCTTTTGTGCTAAATCTCGGATCGCTTCTTGTCGATCTTTGTAAACATTTGCTGCGACAGCATTTGCATCTTGTTCAGAGAATTTAAAACCTCGAACTTCACCTTCATTCGAACAACAAATTAATAGATTTTCACCTGGAACTCGATAATCAGCTTTAACAATTCCAGCAATTGACGAACTAAGACTCTCTTTAAATATCACTTCACCATTTCGATCACTTCGAATATCAACCTAAATCATCTCATGTTGAGAAGAAAAAGCAACAACAAAAAAACAAAACGCTAGACTAACTTTGCCACTACTCCAACCTGTCACTAATTCGTCAACTCCATCGCCATCAACATCGAACGCTTGTAAAACTACGGCTATATTTCTTGATTTAATTCTCCAATTTCGATTTGTTCGTTCATAAATTCCAACTGTTCCATTTGCTAGTGCATAACCAAATCGTGCTCCAATTAACGGACATATCGATATGATCGTTTCGGTTTCTTGCATTTCAGCTATTAATTGATCTTCACGAAATACTCGAATATCATAATCTTCTGAGCCGACCACAAGCTAGTACAAATCATTGCAAATGATCAATTAGAAAACAAAAACAACGATCTATTTACTTCATTATAACCATCACTATTGAAATCAAGCAGAGCAAGTGATGAAACATTATCACCCGTAACTGTCCAAAGAACATCTTCACTTTTCTTATTAAAACCATGTATCGAACAATTGCCACCGACAATAGCTAATTGCTCAGATAATTCACCCCATTTACCGATCGTAATCGCATGTGCTCCATCTGAATTCTATTGTTATTCGAAAGTAAACAATAGAAGAAAAAAAACACAGAGAAACGTTTAAAAGAACGAAAGAAAAAATTCTTTTTTTCAACGAACTTCTTTAAAAAAAAGATCAACATTACGATCGATGTCGTATGCAATGATGTTTGTATTTGTACCGACGACGAGTAAATCTTTTTTTAACTGTTCGTCAAGTTGTCCGCAAGCTAAACTTGTTATAACTTGATTAACATTCAAAAGTGAAACATTCCCATCTAATTGTTGAGCTTGTGGATTAACATCTTGTGGTGAATGAATGAAAACCTACATACGTAAAAATCGAAGTATTTCATTGATCTTTTTTGTCTTTTGTCTTTTCTACTTTATTTCCTGCAGTTGCACCGACAAGACACGAACGTTTACCATTGAATTTCCCAACGGCAACCGTTCGAGGAAAAACTTTACTCGATAGTTGTAATGAAAAAACAGGCACAAGCATCGAAATGATTTCTTATGAGATTTAAGGATTTCTTTTTTATTTAATCAATAAAGATATATATATTTTTTTCTTCTCCTCTGTCAAGTACCATATTGGATGACTCTTCTATGCCATTTCCTCTACAAAGGTATCTTAAAACACGTTCATTTGAGAGACGTAAGCGAATGAGAAAAAAAATAATGCACATGAGAGAGAAAGAAGAAAAAAGAGAATGAATGAATCAGACAAACTGTAGAGTGAATAGTGATTCATAGATTTTATATGCATTGATATGAAAGTTAGATATGAGCTAGAAAGCAATTGACAAACAGAACACACTCTATTTTTTTTTATTAACATTCGATGTTGTTGAGGTGTATTTTTCGAAATAATATTGACATATACGAGAGACTTCGCCTTTTTTTTTACTCCTTCTCATCTCTCGTATATCTTTACAATGAACTTGTCCTTTCGAGAAAGAAAAGTACAATATGTCTGTTTTGTTTTTTAATCTTTCTTTAGTTGTTAAACGATCGGCCATTAAAATTTGTGTTCGATTCAGTTCTCTTTTTTTTTGTCCCAACCTATCGACTCATATCGGCACTGTCTCGTATTTCAATTGAACATTGAAATAACAACAGTGATGTCGCCGCCTTAGTTATACAATCATACCTTTCTTTATGCATAACAGAACAATATGATATGTAGAGTGTGCAAACGAATCGATGAACATGATCCGCTTATAGGCGTGCGTTGAACGTACGTACGCGAATCGGTGAACAGTGAGAGAACAATTCTTTTTCTTTTTTCTTTTCTATGTTATGTTCACTAACTCGTACATACATACATGCGTGCATATACACCTTGTCTTTACTTGTTCAAACAACAAAAGAGATTGATGATGATCATCTCTCATATAGACATTTGATCATCGATCGAGAAGATTTGTCTTTTTCTTCAATAAAATTCTTCATTACAAAACAAAAATGTATCGTCATAGACAACAGATAAAAGTCAACTGTGAGTAATCAAATCGAATAAATTTTTGAAGAAAAAAAAAACTTTCCTTTTCATCATCGAAAAAAAAAACAAGATCAATATGTAGATTTTTTCGTTTTTTTTACTCCACATCGTTACTTTTTTTTCTTCTTCGCTGAGAAAAAAAACCGAATAAGTAATGTCATGTCTTGTCGAAAGCTTCGATCAACAAAACACCTGCATATAATTCTCTCGTTCTCGTTTTCATCCCCGCATCAGTTACAATCTGTGATCTGATTTTCGTTTTTCTTCATTAGACAGAGATGTTTAACCGTACTTCTACAAAATCGATTTAAATTTTATGATAGTAACAATGATTCATTCGCATATCAGTCTGAAAAATGACGCATAAATTTGACTCGATGCAGAAAAGAGAAAAGAAGGAGCAAACTTTTTTTTTTGATTCATCGTAAAATCATATATTTTATTTTGCATAGATCAAATGGCTGCTCCACCAACACTACCCACACCACCGAAATCACGGGGTCATACACTATTCGATCGTCAAGCACAATTACATGCTGATAATTCTGATAGTTCCTCAACGAATACATTAACAACCCTATCCGATGTACCTGTACCACAAATGAAACCTCTTCAAGCGTTCTCATCAGGACCTTCAACCTCATCGAGCACTGGCGTATCATTTTCACCGTTACTTCCACATCGTCGTTCGCCATTATCAACAACTGAATGTTATTCTCATTCAACAAATCCTAACGTTCAATTACTTGGTATTCATCCTCGACCGGAATCAACTTATATCAAACAATTTCCTACGCCACCATCGCCAACAGCCGATCGACCGAAAACACCCGAACAAGAAATCCAAGAAACGGACTTTCCCTTAATCGAAAACGTCGAACCCATTGCACCGACAAGTTCATTCTGTTGTGATGCAGTCGAAAAAGCGTTCGATTATTTACCAAGCGATGATGACGATAACGATGTTATTCACGAAATAAAATCATCGGATAATATTGAAATTTATGACAATGCCGAACATTCCGAAGGAAATGACAGCGTCGATACAATTGATCTCGATGCAACGACTAGTACAAATCATCAAAATGACAGTAAGTTCTATAATTACTGTCAAAAACAATTTGATTCGTTTCAAATTGAGATTTCTTCCGTTGAAATGCAATCTAGTCGGAGATTTCGCTTAGTCGTCATGCTGTTTATTTCTTTTTTTTCTTCTTCGTCGTCGTCTTTCTTTTTCTATGATTATATAAACTGATTTTCACTCAAGGCAATTCAATCATTAAAAGAAAAAATATTGCCTTTGTTAGATATTTTCTCGTTCTCATTTTCTTTTTTTTTCAAACTCAAATATATGTGTACGCATATGTAATGATCCCGCCAGCGTACATCTTCAATATTGAATTGTTTGTCCATCGACGACGGGCGTGGATTTGCTTCTTCTTCTTCTTCTTCTTCTGCTGCTTCTTGTCATTCTTTTTTTGCTGTTGTTTTGATTGGACTAACAAAATGACGTTCGCATTTGGAATTAGTGCCGTCTTTTCGATTAATAGAAAAACAACAAGAAAAAGAAAAAAAATAGGAAGATGATTATAGGATGAGCGCGAGAAAGCAAATTGTTGCCTTATGTATATAAAAATGAATATCTAACTCAATAAATTCCTCGAGTGACACTTTCATCATATCCAAGGTCATTTGTTTTTTCCTCTCTCACTCTCAGTTTTTTTGTTTTTCTTAGTTTTTCTTTTTCTGAACGAATAGATTCATCGAGATTGAAGTGATGATAATAAAACTGTCATTCGATGTAGTTGTGTGTTGTTTTTTGGGGAGAGAATAGGGGAGGAGACTAGGTTGAAAAATAGGGCGAAGAAATGAACCCATAAAAAACAGCAGACGCGTGAGATAGAAAAATTATCATGATGATAATCGAAACGAAAGAAAAGAGAAAGAAATGAGAGCTTAACATAGATAAAGTTCAATACAATTAGTCGAGAATACTAATGACCTAGTTTGATTTGTATGAATATCTTTACGTATTTGTTTGTTCTCTTTCGCAGGTGGGATTCAAACACTTTCATTACGTGCTAACAGTGAAAAACGACATGATAGTCACGAGAAACTAACCGATTATCAATCGACGATGGCATCATCATCACGTGGCACAGGTAGCGAAGATAATGATAGTGATTTTGATAATCAATCACATGAAGATGACATTGATAATGATGATGAACAAATTAATATTCAAAAACAAGAAGAAGATGAACGACAAAAACAACTTATTGTAAATAATTTTCGTTCGATATTTTCTTCGAATTATAGTTTTTGTTTTTGTTTGAATTTAGTTACGACAGCAAAAAATTCTTTGGAGTATTACACAAGAATGGTTGCGTAAAGAACGAAATTACATTGAACAATTAGAAAAAATGGAACAACAAGTAAAGAATCTTTGGAGAAGAAATTTCATCGTTTTTTGTTTTGTTCTGCTAGTTGAATTATATTCCAATTGCAGTTAACCTATCGAATGCAATTCATCGACTCATAATTCATCATAAAAACGTTTGCAAAGAAATCGAAAATCTCTACGAACGTGATCATCAACCAACCAATCTAATCAAACAATTGACATGTTCAATCGATGCACTCGTAAGTTATTCATCGTGAATACTTTCAAATCACAAACGAGACAAAAACGTGAATTTTATTTAGATGCTAACATTACGCTTATATGATGATTATATCGCAATGAACTTAGCACCAATAAGAAAAGCTCTTGAAAAACGAAATAGTAATAATGGAATGTCAAGTGAAGGTAGAGAACAAGGGCAGGAAGAGAAAAAAAGAGTTGACGAATTCGGTTTAGAACTTCTATCAATTCCAACGAAACAATTCCTTCAAATCCTATCGCAAGTACAAGATCTACATACAACTGCACAATCATTTGAATCAAATGATCAAGAAAGTCTTGTTAAATTATACGATCATGCTCAAAAATGTAAAACCTATCGTGTATGTATTCGATTAGATAAAAACAATAGTAATAATCAATCTCGTTTTTCTCTAGCTTCGACAAGATGAAAATATCAATAAAATTGTTTTGAAAAATGAAGATGTTGTGACAATGATTGGACGTAGTACACGTGATCGTTGTCGATTAATACTCTATCCTGATGTAATTGTTTGTTGTATTTTAAAAACTAAACTACTTGCAAGGTAAAATTAGTTTCTCTCGAAATCAATTCAATAGATTTCATGTTCTAGTCCGAAATACACTCCATTCTGGTTCATTCCAATGGCTGATATTAATCTAACTGTTCCACAAAGTTCGTCCGAAGATAGTCCATCGACCGGTGGTTCGTTGATTTTTATTGTTGAATTTTAATTTCGATCATCTTTTTCCTAGATGAATTAAAATCCCATTTAAAATCCGCTTATAAAGAACTCGAAAAATCTTCGAATGTAAATTCAAAAATGCAAAAAAAAACCAACTATTTCCTCTCTCTCTCTCTCTTTCTCTCTTCTAGAATAATGCATCATCACGTTTAACCAAAAATATTCGTAAACAAGAAAACGAATACAATCTCGTTCAATGTAAACTTCAATTAATCCTCTCGAATTCTCATACATCGAACAATTTCACAATTCTATTCTCATCGGCTTATCAACGTCAAGATTGGATCGATTTAATTGACAAAACTAAACAAGAACTTCTTCAACGTTTGTCAACATTTAAAAATCCATCGACCAATCATCAACAACGTTTAACTGAATCAATCATACAAAAACGTTTAGATCTTGTCAAACCAAATGTTCAAGATGTTAATTCACAAGATATTCCTTCGATATCAAATCCGAGTAAAACCTATTCGGGCACATTGAATATAACTATACATAGTATACATGGTTCGGCATTGTACGATCCATTGCAACAACAACACAATCATTTTCAATATTATGTTGTCGTGGAAATCGATTCCTACAATACATTCTATCCGTATGCTCAAACAGCGAGACAAACAATGAAACAACAGGATTTAGTTGAATTCAGAGGCGAAGTAGGCGGGAGTTTGAGTTGATTTGAACAACAAAAAACAGCAACATTCGGTTTTTATTTAAGGTATTTGAAGTTGAACTAGAACATTCGTTAGCATTTCGATTGCTGATCTATCGTATCGATCCGACAAGTTCAGATAAGAGTAAATCTCAACGAGCACAATGTATTGGCAAATTCCATCGAAATGTAAGATTTTGATTTCGTTGCATATGAAAATAAGAAATCATTCATTCATTTGTTGATTTAGATTGAAACAGCATTACGAGATGGTGATCGTGATTCTTCAGGCACATTCGCTATTGAATCACTTTCCGGAGATTTAAAATTGCGAATGTCTCTTAAATATCTACAACGTGACGGTACATTTAAACGTCAACGATCGAAACGTAGTTTAGCTGTATTCGGCAAAAGTATTGACAAGTTACTCAGTACACCCAACGGATGGTACATTTTTTTGTTGTTGAAATCATTCGAAAATAATCTTGAATTTTCTTCGTCTAGTATCGATGGTATTCCTCGTATCATAGTCACTTGTATTGGAATGGTTGAACGTGATGGTTTAAAAGAAACAGGCATCTATCGTGTTTGTTGTGTTACATCTGATCTGCAAAAACTTCGTCATCAATTCGATCGAAGTTATCAATCAGCCGAAGACATGTTAGCCGGTAAAAATGTTCATGTTGCCGCCAATCTTCTTAAATTATTCTTTCGTGAATTACCCGAACCATTGTTTACAAGTACATATTACGAAGATTTTCTTCATGCAATACAATTAACTGATATCGATAATCAACGTGTGACGCTATTGAAAATATTTGAATCATTAAATTCCAATAATCGACATATACTTTACTATCTATTAGATCATCTTATACGTGTTAGTCAATATTCGGATGTAAACATGATGCATTTAGATAACCTTGCCGTCGTTTTCGGACCGACATTAATGCGTCCATCGAAATTATTAATAACGAAAAATTTCTCAGCAAGTAATCAACGTTTAAATGCAACCGGTACGACAAGTACATCAACGGATCTTGATCAAATGTCAAACGAATTACAAGGTTCAATGTATCAATGTCAAGTCGTACTTGCCTGTCTAAAATTACGTCGCGATGGATTATTAAAATAAAATCTATATACAGTGAACGAATGAACAAGACAAAAAAAAACGAAAAAAATAAATAGCTTCGCCGTCATATTTTTTCCCTATGTTTAGCTTTTCTTTTCCAGCAGTGGCATTCAGTTTGTTTTTCTGTTTTGTTTTTTTTTTCTATTTGAATAAGATAAATATATACATGTACAAAGCAATGATTAGTAACAATCACTCGAAAGAATGTTATGTATGCCAACGGAATCTACTGGAACGGTTGTTATTTATTGGAGAAAAAAGAAATCTGATAATATTGTTCTTTTTTCTCTCACCAGTGGAATTGCTGTCAATGAGGCAAACCGACGAGTCTAAAAAGACGCTCGATTTTTTTTCTCTTGTTTCTTTTCGTTCTTTTGCTGGAATCATTACACTCTGAAGAGAGAAGAGAAAAGAAAAAGACATATTGGTATTCTAAAGCTTCGCGAACACAACAGTCGAGTCGACTAGATGAAAAAAAAAAGAAATATGCGTCATACACATTCAAAATGATTCGTCGTTGTTTGAGTCATAATCATTGAATTTGAGCGTCGTAGGACGTTTTCTCTTGTTACGTAAATATAGAACATATATATATAGAGTAATCAATTTTTAGACAACGTTAAAGAAAAACGAGAACGTAAAGCATGTCACAGCATATCAAAACAGGACATCTTCGATATTTTCACAGTGAGTCAATTTGATACAAATAAAAACAATGAAAACGAGCTTTGACTTTGTTTAGAGGGGTTATTGTCGAAGAAATGGAAAGATTATTATTTTGTCTTATTCGATGATTCGACATTGCAATGGTTCGAAAAACAAAGCGATCGTAAACCTGAAGGTGCAGTGCGTATTCGTGATATAGCACAAAATCTTTGTGTTGGACCGTACACACGGTGTCTATCAAATCGACCGTCATTACCTCGACCGACGGATGAAGCAAATCTTATTGCTCTCCCACGTTCATCACCTGGACATAACAATCAAGAAATTGTTTGGATACTTTGTAACGATGTTACTCATTTGAAGTAAAATAATTGAAAATCAAAATAGAATTTTGATTTATTCGTATTTTTTTATAGTGATTGGATGAAAGCCATTGTTTCAACAGTAAGACGACATTTAAAAGTATTAATGGTAACCTTTTATTGTTTTATGTTAAATTTAGTTACCACCTCCACCACAACCACCTCAACAACAACAACAACAACAAGGAAATGAGATTAGACCATCGGCTCCTCCACCATCTGGACCACCACCTCGTATGAATTGAACTTTCGAAATATTGAAACAATTTTCTTTTTCGTGTTTCATTCTAGCATATCCGCAACA
>ERZ778024.1520-NODE-1520-length-26786-cov-54.881261_pt1 | contig 26786 bp, 31 predicted proteins | sample MGYA00375754_ERZ778024 | MGnify/ENA primary metagenome ERZ778024 (study PRJEB29350, sample SAMN05389827) | bioreactor metagenome | isolation source: Thiocyanate bioreactor | place: South Africa: University of Cape Town | collected 2014-02-18 ...
TCTCTCTCTCTCTCTTCTGCTTCTTCATTCACTTCATTTCGCGGGTCAAGTGTCTTCTAATAAAACAAGAATTAGTTGAGGGTGTCTGTCACGCACTAGAGAAAGAAAGGATGAACGGCAACTTCCGGCAAATTGATGTATATATGTACACACATACACATGATAAATTGGGCATTCGTTTGTCCAACTCGAATCGAACACTTGTGTGTGACCTATGACATATGATGATGTAACCGACGAAGAAAAAACAAGTTTTCCCAGCAGCTAGTCAGAGTAAATTAGATACAACATCTTGTTTGAAAACATCACCAGCCGGACAACAATCAATTGAGCTAACCTCATTATACGCTTTAATGCATTACACAACTGACATGCGTACATTTTTTTTCCTATTTATTTAATAAGATCTTATAATTCGCGAGAAAGAAAGAAAGAAATCTATCCACCTGAATTATTGACTAAATTCATTTATAGACTCGTTGTTTTCTAACCGGATGCATGTCTATTCACTGTGGAAATCTATAGTTCTAAATGAAGAGATAATTATTGATCGACACATTACTGCCTCCAACTAGGAGACTATGGGAAAGAGTAAGACGACTAACTGTTACTTCGTCGTCTTCATATGTGAAAGAGAAAACAGAAGAAAACGTCAAGAATTGCATAAGAACTTTCATTATTGATTTCTGTCTGTTTAGCAGACGAATAGTAGTAGCAGTGCTATTACTACTACTACGAATGATGCCACTAATGTTGATGAGCACACATCGACAAGATAACGGGGTCTTCTTCCCATCGTCTTTTTTTTTCTCTATAACAATTATTGCTTTTCGATATATATACTATGTATATGAAAGAGACAAAGAGAGAAACAAAATATAAAGAATAAGGAAAAAGTAATTTTTCTTCTTAGCTTTTTTTTCAAGCGTTAAGGGCGTGTCCACTGATCATCACTATGATCAATCACTTTTGTTTCGTATACACGCTAAGTAATCTCTCGTAATATATATATATATATATATATACTCAAATTATAAATAAAACAAGATTAGGAAAGATGAAGAATAGACAAAAAAAACGGAGGAGAAGGAAAAATGATGAAGATGCAGATGAAGAAAGAAGCTATAGAAAACAACGAGAAGCATGAATGATTACGATCTTTCTCTTTTTGTTTGTTTTCATTTCACTCACGAAAATCTTCTTTTGGCACGGTGAATATATATGGTACACTTGGCTTGCCATCGCCTTTTTTCGTAAATGCTTTCACTTGTGCATGATATGTTGTGCCAGGCGTTAAATTGCCTACGATATCCCAATATTGTGTACCAATAGTACCTTCATAATTTCGATGAACAATCGGTGGTTGCATAGATGAAGGTGCAAAAACGATAACATAAAAGCCCTTTATCATACCACCAAGTAGAGATATATCATCGGGATTATTTGTATCAAGTGGATAGATCCATGATATATTTGCAGTTGTTTGATTGATCATATAAGCACTGACATTTATGGGTGCAACAAGTGGAACTAAAATTGATAGTAGGACGAATATTGACCAGAGCCACATACGAATTGCTTTTTTAACGGACGAGCTGGCTGGTTGACTGGCTAGCTAGCTCGGTAATGTGTGTTCAAAACAGATCGAGCAGATCTACAACAACCGACTGTTTCTTTCTCCTTTTCTCATCATTTCTCTTTCTTTTCTTCATATTCACCACCATCTATCCAAAAATTATTTTCCCTTCGTTTTCTTCTTCTTTTTGCTCTCGCTCTCTCCCTTTTGCTTTCTTTCTCTCTCTCTCTTTCCTATTGTCTCTTCTTCTCGCTTTCTCTACACTAGGCGTTGGAGAGTAGTACAAGGAACAGTTTATTCTATTTACTTCATCATTTTTTTTTCTTCGACGACACAATGGCGACGACTTCTTCATTAGAAGATCTCCGCCTTTTCTATATTGTAGACGAGGAAAAGGGAACACAACTCAATACTGTGTTATTTGAGAAATTATCCTTTCCGCCGATCATCCGATACCGAGCTCAAGCTTTAAAAGCACGCTAACGAAAAAATCGAGTAATATTGTCTAAGCATCAATTGCTTATTTCTTTATTCTTCTTCTTCTTCTTCGTCTTTTTTCATCTTTGTTTCTCACATATTTCTCGGTCTAACGATGATGATGATGACTAGATATTCAATTGTGTGATACTGTCACTTAAAGAAATGAAAGAATAACACGTTTTTATGCATAGATAGACGACAATAATATCGACAATGTTTTTATTAATTTTGCCATTTGAAATGTTAATAGATACATCCAGTGGGACAGATCAAACTGGACAGTTGTTCATCCGTCTGTCTGACAATTATGTTTACTAATGAAATGGATACTAAGAAACAAAGATCAATTGCTACTGTCATTCTAAATTAGCTGACCAATTCTTCTCGGTTGACCATGTGTAAAAGAATGACTATAATCTAACCGATTAATTCCACACTGTCATTGTCTTTTATTTTCTGCTTGTCGTTTATTAGTAATCTGTAAGGAAGTATAAATGAAAGGTAGTATGTTAGTTTAAAGTAATAGACAGTGTGCCTTTTCTCCTATTGTTTTATGACTGAAAGAACAAGTGAAATATAGAATGAAATAAACCTTGGATGTGTCATCTTCCGCTACAGAAGACACACTTGACTAGTATGTAATTTATCCAGGCATAGTTGACACATCTTCTTTTATCTTTTGCGTTTTTCTCAATTTTCTTCTTCTTCTTTTCTTTTCCTATTAATAGTTTTTTAAGACTTGTTATAGTTGCTTCTATCTCACTAAGCTCATTTGTCGTTAGTAATAAAAATCGCCTCATAGCATCTATATTGATTCTGTTCCTTTTTTTTTCTCGACATATATTTGAAGAGAAAGAAAACCATAGCTTGCCATGAGTCGACTCGTTCTAATCGAAAAAAGTTAAATAATGATGAAAATATATGCGTATTCTCTCGAGAATTTGTCTTTTTCTTAATCGTATTCGAGATATCTATCAATAAAAATATTCATTCTTTCTTTCTTCTTGTCTATTCGATGTTTCTTGCTTCAATAATCATCATATATCTTCGATGATTAAGCCAAACAGGTGTATCATGAACCAACAAAATTGAATAATCATTTCAGCACTTCTAAGAAAAGTCTCTTTTTTTCATCATCATCATCATCATTTTCTTCTTCTTTTCTTTGTGTGCTGGATCTACTTTAATTCTTTATTGCCTGTTAACTATACTTTGCTGGATGCAAAAGGTCAATTCTCAGTAGGAACGAGAAAGAAAACGAGTAGGTTCAATTGACGATTATTAGTGGGCAAACTTGTACTTTTCTCTTCTTGCGTCATACATATCCAAATAAAGGGAGGGCAAGCAAACACCAGAGATGATATGAAGTCAGAACTATGCTTGCTATTCTCTAATTGATTAAATAAAGAAGAAGAAGAAGATTTACAAGAAAATCAGCAAATTTAATTTAAAAAAGAGAGATAAAGATTATGTTCAGATATATGCTTCGTGTTTACAAGGATGGTTTTGTTCTTTGTCATTGAAATCCCATTCCCAAATGAGGAAAAAAAAAAGAAAACAAATTTTACATTCTAAAGGGAATTAAAAGACTAATTTTGATTTTCTTTGTATAATCAAATGTGCATTTAAAAAACTAATTTTCTCATGTTTTAATTTAAAAAAACTAAATCGGATTTAATCAATTTTTCTTTTCCTCTTTAAATAAGAAACAAAAAATGATTGATGATCATTTTAACTTGTTGAAATAACTATATATTATACTCGAACAGAAAAAAAACACCATCGATATAGTTTGCATTCAATCAAGTATGAGAAAGAAATGAAGTGCATGAATTAATATTTTACTTGACAGAAGAAACTATTGATATATGTTAAACGAAACGATTCGTTGTCTATATACTTCAATCGACACAATGACAATCGATAAATATATAACTATTCATATTTGATTTTCACACTTAACTTTATTCTATATGAAATTTTAACACTTTTAGCGTACTTGAAACTAAATACGTTCAATACTCATTTTCTACTCAAAGATAAATAATGACAATTATTTGAGAGAAAGAAAACGACAAAGATTATCGCGTAAATTGAAACTTTGAAGAATCAATTGTCAAAGATATTATTTGTTCATTAGGATTTTCTTTCTATTCAATGAACATGTCTACGTGCTTGTCAAGGTTTCATTAATCAACAGAAAACAAACGAAAGTTTCTCTTTTTTTTTGTTTTATTTTTAATTAACTCGAATTCAACAAAAAGAATCCTCTGAAAATCTCTGCTCTTATTCTCGTAATCGAACACTTAAATCAAAAAACAATCTCAACCACCCAGCCAACCAGCCCGCCGCAATCAATCAAATAAAATCAACAGGAAATTACCTGTTTCATCGGTCATAACTTCGATACGTGTCGAAGGTCCCGATGAATCTATAAATGATGAATTTAAATATGCCTGAAGGATAATTTCATATTTTGTTATTGGACGAAGTTCATTGAGATAGATTTGTGTGTCATTTGTTCGTTTGACAATCCATGATTGATTCGAATGTTTCGGTCGATATTTAATCGTATAACCAGATATCGACGAAGAAAATCGTGATGGTTCCGTCCATGATAAACGTATGAAATCTTTATCAGTTGCTACTATACGAATATTATTCGGTATTTGAGCGAAAATATTCGTTGTATAATAAATCGATATCGAACAGAAAATAATTAAACAAAACATATTGAAATCGATTTAATGCCGGATTAATCAACGAATACAAAAGGAAAAAATGGAATGAAAATATCTAACGAGAATAATCGATAATGATCATTTGTAATCAAGTTTCTCTTTGTTTCTGTTTTCTTCATTTTTTGTTTGATATAAACAGAAACACACACAAATGAAAGAGAAGAGGAACGGAAACAAACTGAATAGTAAAAGAATAAGTTACGACCTCGATCATCATCGGCAATTCGGCTTGAAACATAGAAAAAGAGAGACAGAGAGAAAATATTGCTTTAACTTAATTGCATTGTCCTCAACGTATGCATATATATTAACGATTGAACGACGAAAAAAAATGAGAAGCGAATGAGAGTAAGAATAAAAAGAGAAAATATGATTGTATCGATTGATGAAACACAATCAACTGTCAAACATCTCTCTTCACACATAAGTCTCTCTTATTTACTATTTGCATGTAACACATAACCAAAAAAATGACGAAGAAGAAGAAGAAGAAGAAGTAGGACTGATCTAAAAATAGTAAAATCTATTTCTATCTTTCTTTTTGTCTTTGACTTCTTGTGCATGTAAATCTCGTCTAATATTCAATCTTGTCTTATCATGCAACGTATAATGCATATGATCATTAGTCGTTTAACACCTGCTCGAATGTCGTACGAGATAAAAGAGAAAACTAAATTCATCGTGGATTTTCTCGTGTAGAAATAAATAGACAGAAAAACTTCAAGTGAATAAAACACAATTTATTGAAATTTCTTAACATTGACATTTATCAAAAATCATTGTTCACTCATTTCCGATCATTATCGTTACTTTTTCTTTTTCTTTTCTCTTTTGTTCACCGATTTAACATCATTTACTATTCAAGTTGTTTCTTTTTAAAACGTTCGAACGTAATTTTTTCCACGATTTCCGTGTTAGTCAAAAGAGAAAAAGGTAAAGTCCTTTTATGTTTTTTCTCTTCTTCTCGACTAACCAATTGATCATTGATTATAACAAACAACAACAACAACAGCAACCACAGTTAAACATTCAAAATTATATACCAATTTATGGTCTTATGAACAATCGAGAAGAAATATAAAGCAAATTAACTTTGGCAGAGAAATGACTATTTGCATATGTGTATTCCTTTTTTTTTGACTTACTAGATTTTTTTGTTAATGAACAGTAAATCGATGAGTCAGTTATTGGCATATGATTGTCATTTTGATCGATAATGGCTAACTGTAATCGTAGTTTATGATTCGTATTATAATTTAAATCGAATAATGAACTATTAAAATCATATTTATAGACTTCGTGAGATTGTTGTTTCGTCATTGTTAGTGATGCAAGAGGAATAGATAGTTGTCGAATTAGATCATTATTTGTTTCCATTGTATCAATATAATAGAGAATATATTTTTGAATATGTAAACGTGATTCATAATCAATTGACCATTGAATAGAAAATAATTGATTGAAATCATCGGATAGACATTGAAAATTTTCGATTGATGATAGAATATGTTGATTTATTGTTGTTGTCGTACGATTTATAATATGAAAATCACTTAGAATTGAACCTTTTGCATTCACACTTGCCACTCGTATGAATAGTAGATGACGAAATGAATGAGTTAGCGTTAAGAGATGATATGGATATGTTCGAACAACAATATTTGTCCATTGGTCAAATGGAATTGATGTATTGGTTGTATAATAGAGAACGTAATACTAAAATAGATTTAGTTTAACATCTTAAAATGCACTCAGACAAGGAAATTGTATCCTCAAGAATTCTAACCTACAGGTTAAATCAATTAATTCACAACTTTCAAAAGTCAGGAAAACATGTTTTTGAAAAAAACAAACAATTTCTTACAAAATTCGGTCCATTCGTTGAATTCGGTGGTGTCCAATGAACAATCACTGCTGTATCATTCCAGACGTACCCATGAAGATTTTCGATTTTTCCCGGTATTGTTTCAAGTGTTTTAACAATAACTGAATTTGAATACGCCGAAGGTGTAGCACCAATAAAACCTTTCAAACGAAATTCATAATTCGTATAGGGAACTAAATCCATTATCTAGAATGATTTATTCGTTTGATAAAAATCTTTTTGCATTGCCAAGGATTTATTTACTCGAAATGTAAAACTATAGTACGTTGTACGTGGATCAACAAGAACTTGTTTGTAATCATCAGGATTAAGAAATTCATTGGCTTCTTTTGAATTATCATATGAATTCTGTAAACGTCGATAGTAAATAATAAAATGATTGAAACGATCGTAACGTCCATTCGATACACGCCAACTTAGAAGAATACTTCCACTTTGAAGTTCACTGTAGGATAACAATGGTTTTGTTTGATTATCTATTATTAACAATCGAAAAATAAATATTTTTTTTTTCACATTTGTGTTTGTTTTCGATTCGGTACACACCTGGTATAATAACATTAATAAAAACTTTAGTCAAACCATGCTTATTTTTTGCTTCACAAATATAATTATTCACTCCATGCATTTCATTCTCAAATGTAAGTTTCGTTCGTGTTAGATTTCGTGAGACAATACTCAAATCGGATGCTAATTCAAAAAGACGAATAAGAAGAAGAAGAAGAAGAAAAGTCAAAGGAAATGAACCTCGCAACCAAAAGATCTCAGCTTCAGGATAAGCATCGGCGATGCAAATTAATTCATTAATTCCATCTTGTTGCAGATCAAATTGAGTATGATTACGAAGATTATCTCGTATACGTGGCAATATCATGCGTTCTAGAAACACAAATCTTTGATTTCATGCAAACAAGCAAGAAAAGAGAGAGAGAGAAAAAACTATATATCAAATCATGCAGAAATATTTTATTTATTATTTCCTTCTCTCAATGGATTTGTTTACCTGTTACAATCAATGAACGTGTACTTGAGAATGATTTACCAAGAGTATTCGATGCTATACATACATAATCACCATCATCAATATTTTCAACTGGATGTATGGTTAACGTACCTAGAATAGGAATAATATCGAAGTTTTTCGATTGAAAAATACAGGAAAATATTTGTCCCTCGAAGTCAACCAAAGGTTTCTTCATATTCAATTTAGAATTAGATTCTATCTAGTAGAAATTCTTAGGCTTTCGTTTCATTTCGAGTCTTTTTCATCAGCAAGGAAAAAAAGAAGATTAAAAAGGAAAACTATCCTATCGTATATTATGGGCTTTATAACTTATATCAATATTCGATAGTATATCATTATCTTTTTTCTTCATTTTTTAATTGTTTTTTTTTGTCCTTTTCTTCTTTCTTTTTATTGTTAAAGAAATTGCCTGTCAATTTGACATACGTTCTGTTCTATATCGATTAACTAATGTCTGATGATTAACAGTTAATAAACCATGAAAAGAGAATTTCTTGCATTTTTTTACATACTTGAAAATTTTCTATTATGTATTTTAATTCGTTTATTATCATTATGAATGAAACGAATCGTTTTAATACGTTCTGATGGATCGATATCCGATGAATTCTTTAAATGTATCCAAAGAAAATGTATCGGATGCGAACTTTGTACTGATTGACATGTTGTTTGAAAAGAACCACCTATTTGTACACGTTTACCAAATGATGTCACATCATTTTCATCAAGAATAAATGGAACATTATAATGAACAGCTAATTTGCCTAATTCTTTTTCACTATACATTCCCATCGATTCATCATCGTTATCATCATCATCAAGATTATTTAACGGTAATTTAACATCAATATAACCTGATGAGGTGATTTCATATGTTGAATTAATATTTACATGACATGAATATTTGCCAATATACATATCAGGTTCTTTGATAACAAGAGCACTTGTCGATGTGCCATAGTAAAATTCGAAACAATCCGAATTATTAAATAAACGTTTACAATGTGTGTCACTTTCATTTATCGAATCATTTAACGATTCATAATGCCAACGTATACGTTTGAAATTAATTTGATGTGATGTTTGACAAATATGATAAACGAAAGCATTGGGTTTATAAACAACAGTTAAATTATGTAAATCTCGAAGAAATGATAAAGCCAATGTAGTTCCTAATTAAAAATCGATATTAAAATATCGTGTTTGTTTGTTTTTTTAAAATTTTTTACCTTGAATGAACATCCATAGTTGATAGATGAACCAAAATACGATCATAGCCAATCAATTCCAACAAATGATTGCTATTTATTCGCGATGTTTTAATTCAAATCATCTATAAATCTTATTTCTATTATTGGCAACTAAAAGAAAGAAGAAACATGAATAAAATGAGAGAAATTTATTTGAATGATGTAATTTTAGTATGCACAACGACAACCGATACAGGAAATGCCATCATATCGGGCTTGGCGCATTCGCCTATCGGGTAGAACGATTGAAAAGAGTGAGATAGAGAAAAAGAAAATGAAAGAGAGAGAGAGAGGAGAAGAAGAAGACCATCACGGGAAGAAGTAGTCTTTGATATAGATTCGATTAGCTCTATCCATCTGGCTGACAAACTTTTTTTTCTTATTCTTCTTCTCCTTCTTCTTCGTGTTTCCTTCTTGGTAGCATCAACAAAAAATGAAGAAGAAGACGAAGGAAGGAAATGAAATGAATCATTCTTTACTCCCTATGCGCGCTCATTGACAAACTAGAGTTTCTTATCAACATCATTGCATTTTCCATCCTTCAAATGTTCACTAATATATTTATCATTAATTTGGACAAAAGAAGAAGAAGAAGAAAAGGAAGACCACAACGATACAATAGTCAATTCTCTTAGGACATATTTGTCGAAATTTATTACAAAAATCCTGTTCGAAAATCGTTTACTTAATAAGATTGAAATGATCGATCTATTAGAATCATACTACTTATGTCTCTATTGTTACTTATCATCATCTCTCTTTGTAGACATATTTACACATACGTAAGAAGAAGAGAACTAAATGGCAAACTAAAAATTGATCACGTTTTGCTAATAATGATCTTTTTTTTTTCTAACGAACTCTCGTTATTTCTTTTGATTTAATCATCATCTGACTGACTCCTGCTGACTCTGTTCTCAAATATATATACAAATAGAGAAAAATGAATGAATAAATAACGTTTTGTATTCATCAATAAATCGTTAAACAATTACAAGTCATATCGAAATGATAAACGCTTCGAGCGCGGACGAACTGCGAGATATTTCATCTTTTTTTTCCTTCTTCTTCCTTTCCCTTAAATAAAACAACAGCACGATAAAAAGAAAATTGATAGTTTATATGAACGTATTATTGTCGGCATGAATGAAGATGATGATGATTTATTTATTGAGTAAATTGAATGTTACTGACCATTGTCTCGAATATATCCTATAGAAAAGAAACTGACCTTGTCAATTTAAACGATAGATCAACTTGTCTTTTGGATAATGTCATTGTAATACAATACGAAGTACAAAACGCTACAGACAAAAAAAAATAGGATAAATGCACTCACGTACATACCGAAGAGAACTAATTAGTCCCTGTTCTTCCTATTCTCCCGGAATACATATTTTTTGCTCGTGTAAATCTATTACAAACAGATGAGCGTATTGATTTCCGTTATTTTCTCTGTACACATGCAAAAAAAATGTGAAAAATTCTGATCTTATGTTTTTTCTACTAACTTCTTTCTTCATTTTTCTCTCTCCTTCTTCTTTTCTCGTTTTACTACTGTTATTATTATTATTGTCGCTTTTCTTATGTTGCATGTTCACATTCCTTCTTTCTCTCTCTCTCCCTGTTTCTCCCCCTCTTCTCTTTCGTCTTTAACAAAATCACAAGGCGGAGAAGCGGTTTGCGATTTTGATTATCGTTTTTCTTCTCCTTCTACTGTTAGTTTTCTCTCGTTTTCTTCTTCTTATTATTCTCTTTAGCTTGTTGCTTTTCAATAAGAAAAAAAAATAGGAAAAAAGGCAATGTTAGAAAAAAAAGGACAAGGTTGTGACAACACTTATTCAATCAGTGATTGAAAATGGCAACAAGTCGATAGCATCAGTTCAGAGAACATAACTAGAGAAGCAAGAATATAAAAAAATTGTATTATCCCAAAGAACGAACGCCTGCCTACACGATCAGATTGACTGAATACGTAAATATATTTCTGCACTCTCATAAGAACAAGACGATGAAGAAGAAGAAGAAAAAAGGGCAAAAGAAATTTTGTAATCAAGTGAAGAACTGCTGTGAAAGATGACAATTTATGGTCATTCATTGAGTGTTTGCTAGATGTCCTTCGAATTATTCACAGTTGTTATTCTATGTAATATGAAGGTAATAAGAAAAACGTGGTATGGTGTTGATAGGAATATGATCTTTATATAAGACCTCCCGCTCATAGTACCTAATCATTCGAGTTATGATTAAACCTGCTGGTTTGTTTGCTCGACGTGGTGAAGAGAATTCATTATGTGCTCAGCGTACATAGTTATTTCCTGAACCTTGATATAATGAGACAATGACGACAATGTACCACGTATTTCAAGCATATACGAACCTATTGGTTTTGTGTCTTTCAATTCGGCCGGCATTTCAGAACAACAGAGAGAATAAAAGAAAAAAAAAGTCATATCATAATAAACTAGCTGAAGTGTTATTCTTGTCAATTCTTAACAGGTATATATATATATATATATGCCGGATCCTATATGTAGATAAATAAATAAACAAATAAATACAAAATATAGAAATGAATGTATGTAGAGAGAAAAGAAAAACTTGAAAAGCATTAAGGTATAGCGTAACTGAAAAATTAACTCACACTTAAGTAATCAAATTTCACCGAACGACGTTTGCGGCTTTTCTTTTTCTTTTTCTGCGTTTTCTTACATTCTTTTGTTGGAGAAGAACATTGCATCATGCAAATTGTCAACTTACATTATTTCTCAAATAAATCGGTCACGCCTATCTGAATCATAGTAAACAAGAATATTGTCTAGCTATTGTTTAGCTAGAAAATGTCATCTCGATATAATCTCTTGAGAGAGATTCTATATGGATGTTTGTGAACCATGTTTTCCGTCTAAATTCGAGAAAGAGAGAGAGAGAAAAAAAAAGGAATTATATACCCGTATACAATTCAATCATTTTCTTTTTACAACATTAGTCCTTACCGAAATAAAAGACGGTAAACTAACAATGTGCTGATTTCTCAAGCGGGTCGTTTTTTTTGTTCTTTTTTTTTATTGAGAAAATTTTGACAAGTATGTCGAACGCGGCGGGGACGCATGTGTGTGATGCAAACATGTCACATTATCAAAAGAAAACCAGCCGTTTAAATGTATATCGAGAAAATCTATCTTTTGTCGGCGAAGAAAGAAAAACGCGATGATTACTACAGATGATCTTTCCCTTTTTTTTCTCTTCTCAGTTAACAATGTCTGTGATCTCTATTGTTCAACCGCATCTAATCGATTTTTCAGAAAAGAACAAAATATTTGTATATACATACTTAGAAATGATTTGCTTCTTCTTGTTTGATTCAAGTTTGATCAATAAATATATAGAGATAGATATATATTGTTATAATTATATTCAATCTTCAAACTATCTATTTATATATCTAGAGGAGAAAATGTGTAATAGTATTGATTGATTGTTTACTTGTATAAGACTTCATGTTCATCAACACAAGAGAGAAATTGGTGCCGGTAGTATTATTATTATTCGTCAGTCAGTACCCTTAAGCGATTGCCATATATAAGCGAAACACGATGAGCATTTAGTGCTACAGTGATTTCAATTATCGGATAAGTATGCACCCAAGATCGTGCATCTATGCAATTGACTATAGAAGAACGCTGATCGTATCAACGCAACAACATCCGTTGCTAATGCCGTTTTTTTCTCTTCATCATCATCAACTATTTGTTCAATTGATGACGATTGACTCTTCGTTTTTTTTTCTCTCTCTCTCTTTGGTCGTTGCTCTGTTTCCCGTTCGTCAAATCAATAAAACTTGGATTAGACACATATTGCCACTAACTCATTCACATTCTGTCTTTTATTTCTCCTATTGTCTATGTTTATCTAAGGACACGTTTTTGCCATTAATTAGCTGAACATAAATAGGCACACATACGCATCTTAACAATATATCCGTATAAACTCTTCCACATATAATCAATATGAACATTATATTAACCTCTTTCTCTAACAGTCAGTGATCCATCGCATTTTTATTAGCAAAATTGTTTTTTTTTCTCTCTCTCACTCTCGACACATAAGATCGATTATGTCAATAAATCAAATATGAATCTATTTCTTTCATACTAACAAACGACAAGGTGACTTTCTAATTCCAACATATTCGAAAAAATGTAACCAACTCGATTCAAATCTACACATAACAACTTGATCCAACAATAATTACATTCAATTCTTAGGTACAATACGCATTATTAAACAGCTTATCATAATAGTCACAAAGTACCTCAATCGATCGTTCATAATTTTTCTTTTTTTTTCTGTCAGGAATGATTCCTATCCGTTTGATGAAATACTTAATCGAAAAAACCAGTCGAACAATGTCTTTTCATTTCTAATCTACTCAAGTATTAAATCAATCAAATCTTTCTTTTCTTTGAATTCAATTTATTTCTATTTATTTTTAAGACGAAAAAAAAAAGAAGAGAAAGAACGTACACACAAAAATGAAAGAAGAGGAAGAAAAAAGAATAACGACGATCGAAAGTTAAGAAAAGAAATGAATAGATGTAGAGATCAATAAGCTAATATAACAACAACAACAACAACAATAGTAATAACCAAAGAAAACAGATACAATTAAGATCTCATTCGCTTGCACAGAAAAAATATATAATTAAATAGATGATTTTGTGTTTTGTGCTCAATTGATAAGATACATGCATATGTACGTATATATACCGAACGAAAAGAAAAAAAAATAAACTTTTTTTTTTTGTATTATTATTTTCTAATTAAGATTGAATTGTTAATTGATGAATGAGTGTTCGTTGTTGTTGGCAGAATAAACTCGCTTGTGACAATTGTTCGTGTTCGTAACGTTTAATAAGTATTTCGCATTCTTTCAATGTATTATTTGTCAAATGTTTATCGAGAAATAGCGCGAGAATTCGAATGCCATTGGCAAGCGATTGATAGGTCTTGTACGGCGAACGTTTTTGCAGATCATCGGGCCAACATTGTTCGAATGTTGCCGGTTGAGTCGAATTGAGAAGATAACGTGCGATGTAAGTTGCGCTCGCAGCGACTAACGACGGCGCTAGATTGATGCACGAGACGTCGAGCAAGGCCATGTCGATGAGAAACTTGCCGATGGCGTGTTGTTCGTCGCCAGCACTGCATATGAACGAATAACGACGAAGAAATTGAAGACTGAAACGAAAAATAGTCGAGATTTTCGATAGCTGTGTGCGTCGTACCTTGTTGGCCGATTGAGTTCGAAGCGTAGTTCGTGGAGAATTTTCTTTTCCATTCGTTTGACTTGGTCACTGGTGTAAGTGTGATCGGTAACGTAAACGAGTTCATCGACAGGCGGATGATGAGTTTCCTGTGTGAGAGAAAGAAGTGAAAATAGAGAAGAATCGAGTTGTTTGGTCTCTTACTTCGACTTTAGCGGCGATGAGAAATGCTGCAACAGCGATTAATTGGAGATTTTTTTGTGTGACAAAACTGGTGCCAGCTGTTGTTGAGTTGATACATTGTTGAAGAAAACGATCGAGTAAGCCGATGGAACTAAAAATTGACTTTTTTCAAAACCAAAAATCAAATTCCTGTTTTTCATACATATGCATCGCGTCTTGTGAAAGATGAAATCTCGCGTAAAATAACTGAATAATCCATCCGACGACGATGGTTCGATGTTTGGTCGTTAATTTCCACGGTCGAGTAGCGCTTCCATTGGCCATGGTTGCCATTGTTGTCAGCGGATGCGTTGTCGTTGTCGTTGTTGTTAAGAATGTCGATTGAATGGGATATTTTCTTTCTAAAGTATACAATAAATTCATGATATCCGCGACGTAATCCATGGCATAGGTCGGATCGATGGGTTCGTCGTCGTCGTCATCGCCGTGAATTTCTTCGTTTGTAAGCGCTTCTTCGATGATTTCGATGGTGAACTCTTCGGTAGCGAACTTTTCGGGCAACTGAACGGGCTTTTTACGTAGAAGATTGGTGAATGTTCTGGTTGGACGATTTTCTTTGTTGTCGTTTTTGATTTTCGGCTCTTCGACGAGGTCCATTTTTTTGACATTTTCAGTCAATGAAGCAACGATAACTTGTTTCAATGTTTCGCCATCACCCGACGAATTGTCCAACGACGAACTCGAAACAATAACAGCTAATTTGTGTAACGAACGTCGTCGTTTGAAGAGCATTTGATTTTTGGTGATTGTACTTGTACGTCGTGTTTGAGCTTGTTGTTGTTGTTGTTTGTTGAGACCAACGGTTGAGAGATCGTTTTCACTTTTGATTTGTTGTTCATTTTGAATCGGTTTGAGTGTGTTTAATGAATTGGTTGATGACGAGGAAACGAGAATGGAGTTGCGGATTTTCGTTTGTCGAGCCAAGGACGCTTTGGTTGGACGCGGGATGATAATCGATTGACGTTTTATTGATGGTCGCATGTTAAAAGAACGAAACGATCTAGAACAGGGAATGAATGTTCATAAGACGATGAAAAATTTTCATGTCAAGACAAAGAAGAGATTCGGCAGCCGCGAAACAAAGAAAAGATAATGTTGACTCGAGAAGAGATTTATTAAATTGCGAGAATTTTCATTTCGAAAAATAATTTGATCGAGATTTTAATTAAATTTTAAAAGAAACGAACCGTTCGAGATAATCAAGTGCATTGATGTGTTCGAAATCGATGAAGGTTAAACGTTCGTTCTTGTCGACCAATGAGATGTCGCTTCGATGAGAGTCTGTAGTTTATTCATTTTAACATCGTATCGACTTGTTTTTTTCTTCGACTGATTATTTATTTCGAATTTCATTTCAGATTTCTCGCATTCTCGATTGATTCACAATGCGAGCTAAATGGCGAAAGAAGCGTATGCGACGATTGAAACGTAAACGTCGTCGTAAGTTCAACTAGAAATCTTCTTGTTCAATTTGTTTCTCTTTACTTTCTCGTTTAGGTATGCGTGAACGATCGAAATAAACTCGTCCAACTTGAAACAAAATTCGGCTCAACGGTGGCACAGAAAATCTGGTCGATTCAATCTGTTCTTCATTGTTTTGTTTCCCTCTTTTTTTGCATTGTAAAAAAAAGACGATCTTTTGTTTCACGGATGATAAATCACTCACAAAATAAAACCAAAACAAAAAAAACAAGAAAGAAAAACCAAGCAAAAAATTGTTTTCATCTTCTTCTTTTTTTCGATTGCAGCAACTGATTCTATGCTTTCGGTACGAATTGTACTAACGGATCATTACATAACAACGGTTAATCCACACATCGATCCGGTTTATTCGAATCTACGACATGCGATAAAACAAGTGCCAATTATTCGAATATTCGGACCGAATGACGAGGGTACACACTAGCAGAGACAGACAGAGAGAGAAATAGTCAATAGATTTAATTTGAATGGATTTCTTTTCAGGAAAGAAAGTTTGCTTGCATGTTCATGGAGTTTTTCCGTATTTACTTATTAAATCACCGACAGATGAAATACGTTATGGCGAACAATTAGCACAAAGTTTAGATATGGCAATTAATCTTTCGTTTGAAAAAGGAGATACGGATAGCAAACATGTTCATGATATAAATCTTGTTGAATTAATGTAAAGAAGACAAACAAAACCTAATGAAAAGAGTTTCGATTACAATTTAGACCGATCTATGGTTATCATGAAAAGAAAATTAAATTCTGGAAAATCGAATTTTATAATCCAATGATTATTCGAAAGTAAATACATTGAATTGACTTCGAATGAATTCAATAGAACATTTAGAGCAGCAGATCTTCTCCTAGCTGGAGCAGTAATGAATCAAGAATTTCAAGCACATGAAGCTCATGTACCATTTAATCTTCAAGTAGAATTCGATCTTTGTTTCTTTGGAATAATTTTGATAATCTACGTAGTTTTTTATTGATTATAATCTCTATGGAATGAATTTTATTCTATTTCAAAATGCAAATCTAAGACAACAATTAGTCGAGCATAATTCTCATTCGATTCAACGAGTTTCATCTTGCGAATTAGAATACGATGTACATATCAACGATATTTGTAATAAACCACCGCAAATAGGCAGAGGAATTGCCAATCCAGGTTTACAAGCACTTTGGACTGAAGAACGAACAAGACGAACAAGATTGAATATTGCCCAACGTTTAACACCACCAACATCTCCAGGTAAAAGTCAATTCATGACGAGATGAATAGAGAAGAAAATCAATTCGATTAGAACGTCCTCGCACGAATCCATTTACAGCTGAAGTTCGACATCAAGAAAGACTGAAAACTAATATCGAAAAACGGTAGAGATATTCGTTTGATATATACATTTTTTTTTTAAATAAAACTATTTCTAGTCCGCCACCAACAGTTGATGATGTATCCGAGTCGAATTCACTCGTTAGTGAACATGATACAACCATAAATCTCGCTCAAATCGAACGAGTCAATTCGACAAGTATGAAAATTGTTTTGTTTTTCGTTTTTGAAAAAATCCTTTCTCGGTTTTATGTAGGTCAACAAATTGATGATGATGTTCTCGTTGAACTGATGCTCAGTGATTCACAAGGCATTGAAGATGATAGTATTCTTGCTGGTTTGTTTTATCATTTCGATCGAAAGAAAAAAGAATGCATTTTTCTCTATTTAGCGGATGTTAAACAAACAGATGACGATGAATTATTAGACAATGAAATGTAACTATTTCTGTTTCTTTTAAAAGTTGAATTTCAATTCATTTTCTAGAGAGACAACAATGATTAATAATTCTCTTCGATTCGATTCTGAATCTGAATCTGACTCATTAATGATTTCGAGTGATAAAACTAGTGAACAAATACCTTCTCAAACCAGTGAACAACAACGTGAACAAACAAAACAATTTCTACAAGAATTCTTTACTATTTCGACTGATGAGACTAGTAAATCAATGCCGAAATATTGTTGGTTAGAAACAATAAGTCGACCACCTGTACGTCAACGAAAAACAAACGTATTACATCAGAAAATTTCAACACAAATCATCTGTCAAGATATCGAAGATGAAACACCATTTGTTAAACTTGTAAATACAGATTTTCATTTGAATTGAAATTTCATTTTGCAATATCATTTCTCAGTTTTCGAATATACCTGAATTTGTTTCGAAACATCATCAACGAACTGAAAACGTACCAATCAATACGAACTTCGATCTCGGGTAAAATCGATTTTGAATTGATTTCAGTTGTTTCTTTTTCTTAGTTTACAATGGTACGGTCCTTTACAACCTCCACCACCTTCAGATCAATATCGAATCTCTCTTCCCAAGTAAATCTTTACATTAAAACCAAATATTTTCATTCGAAATTTCAACAACTAGATCACAAAAAGAACGACATCTTGCACGAAAATCTCGTCCGAGTCTTCTTCATAAAGATTCAACCAAAACACAAGCCTTTCTAAGTACACTTGGCATTCAAACTAAATCTCGTCTAACATTGAATTCAAGTTCGACAACGGATTATCAACTCGATAAATCCGATCGAATCGAACTCATTCACGAATGTCAATATTTAACTGTTGTTTCATTTGAAATCTTCTGTCAGACAAAAGAAACCTATGCCTATGCACTTGAACAAGATGAAATTTGTGTGATATTTTATACGATTGCATTGGAAACGAGTAATGGATGGAAAATTGAATCCTATGCTCTTATTTCAACAGTTCATTTTCGTTTAACTAAACCTGATCTACTGAGAAAATCATTTCAATCATTAGAAAATAAAACAATCGAATTCGTTTCATCGGAACTTGAACTTATCGAAGAATTTTGCAAACGAATTGAATTGATCGATCCTGATATTTTAATTTGTTATGAAATGAAATTATCACTATACTATTTAATTAAACGAGCGAAATTGAAATATAATCTCGATTTATTAGTTAAATTAAGTCGAATGCCGAATCCACAAGATAATATCACACGACATCGAAGTCATATGAATGCTGATGGGAATGATTTACCGGTTATTGTCGGACGAATCGTTCTTGAACTCTGGAAACTTTTACGAAATGAAATCACATTGAATATTTATTCATTTGAAAATGCTATTTTTCATATTTTAAATGAACGTGTACCACGATATGAATTAAGTTTACTTTCGAAATGGTTTATTGATGAAGGTAAAAAGAAACAATAAGAAATAGGTTTTAAAAAAAAGCAAATGGATTGAATTTTAGGTGCCAATCCTTCGTTTGGTCTTCGAGATTTTGTTACTCTATTAGATTACTGTTGGACACGTTCAGTGGGTAATTTTCGTTTAATCTACGAATTAGATTTAATTAATAAAACATCGGAATTTGCTCGAATCTATGGTATTGAATTCTATCATGTTCTTTCTCGTGGTTCACAATATCGAGTCGAATCAATGATGATTCGTTTAGCTAAATGTTTCAATTTCGTTACTGTTACACCTGATAAAGTTCAACTTTTGCATATGCGTGCACCCGAATGTCTAGCTCTAACACTCGAACCAATTTCTAATATTTATTTTACTCCAATAGCTGTTCTTGATTTTCAATCGTTGTATCCATCGATTGTCATTGCATATAATATTTGTTATTCGACTTGTTTGGGACGAATTGATCAATTTGATAAACAAGGTCCGTTTAAATTCGGTTGTACATCGCTGATACTCGATGATAAAGTATTGAAAAATCTGAATATGGAAAAAGATATTTTCTGTTCACCGAATGGCATAGCTTTCGTTCGAAAACATATTCGACATGGCATTCTACCGATTATGTTAGAAGAAATACTTTCGACACGTGTCATGGTGAAAAATACGATGAAATTAATCGAACAAAAGTCAACTTTATATAAACTATTAGATGCTCGACAATTATGTTTGAAATTAATTGCTAATGTTACATTTGGTTATACATCAGCTAGTTTTAGTGGACGAATGCCTTGTGTTGAAGTAATTAAATGATACGAAAAAAAAAGCATAAATTCGAATTTTCTTCTAGGTGGGTGATACAATTGTTCATACAGCTCGTTCAGTGCTCGAACGTGCGATTGAATTCATTAAAAACAATCCACAATTCGGTGGTCGAGTTGTTTATGGTGATACTGTACGTTGATTTTCGATTGAAAACGTTTAATATATTTGCTTTTCTTCTTCTTCTAGGATTCATTATTTATTCAATTTCCTCATTCGACTCGAGCACAAGCATTTGATCAATCTCATTTACTTGTCAAAGCTTTAAATCAACTTTATCCATCACCAATAAAAATCAAATTCGAAAAAATCTACATGCAAAGTGTTCTGGCATCGAAAAAACGCTACGTTGGCATGGCCTATGAAACACGCGAACAAAAACACGGCAAATTCGATGCCAAAGGTATTGAAACTGTTCGTCGAGATACCTGTGCAATCGTATCGAAAATTCTTCAATATTCATTGAAATTATTATTTCAAACCAAAGATCTAACACGTGTTCGTCTCTACGTTCAATCGGAATGCGAAAAAATTCTCAACAATCAAATTAATCTTCTTGACTTTATCTTTGCTAAAGAATATCGTGGCAAAGGGAAATATCATCAAGCTGCACCCGTACCTGCATTACGTATTGCCATGCAACGAGCACGATTGAATCCACTTGCTGAACCTAATCAAGGCGAACGTGTGCCGTATTTAATTGGCATTCATTCAGACAATCCAAATGCGAATTTAATCGATTGTGTTTGGACGTTGGATAATGTTTTAAAATTCAAATCACAATTCAAATTAAATTCAATGTATTATATTAAAAAACAAATTCTTCCATCGTTGGATCGATGTTTAGCATTGATTGGTGTTAATGTTTTTAAATGGATTGATGAACTGACAAATGAATTGAATTCAATCGATGGACATGCGATAAATGAAAGTAATTTACAAAGAAAACGTTGTATTCTATGTTTACAATTATCAACAACGACAATATGTAATCTTTGTCGAGAAGATAAAAATGATCTTGCTGAATCAATGATTATTTATGAAACAAAAACAAATCAATACGAACAACAACATGCAAATTTACAACGGTTATGTTTAGCGTGTTCGGATAGAATCGATGGATGGTTTCAATGTTCGACAACGGATTGTCCTGTTCGATTTCGTATACATAAAGTGACACAAACAATGCAAAATGCACAGGATATTCGAGCGGCTATTTCTAATGAATATTAAATTCGTTTTTTCTTCTGCTATATTTTTTTTAACAAGAACATTTTATATATTTTTCGGATGGTTTTCACTCTGATTCATAATCGTTGTTTATAATAGTTTCTAAATCATTACTTGATATACTATTCGATAAATCATCTCGATTGTTTTGTTCTTCATAATTTGGAATCGGTGGATTCAATGGTACTTTAGGTACGCGACAAAAAATAAGAGCTACTAAAATACCTAAACCACTAAGTACAATGCCTGCATATAGAGCGGCTCGATAGCGGTCTAATTGCGATTTTTCGTGTTTAGCCATTTCACTTTCAATCGTACCGGCTATGCCTAAACCTAATGAAATCGACCAATTGATGGCTGTATTGAGCATACTAGCAGCTACACCTTGTTGATGTTGAGGCATTCGATTACTGATAACTAAAGATGCAGCTGGAAAACTAATATCCATACCAAATGGTGTGAGAATTGTAGCAACGTAAAGACCCCAATAGGTTTTATCAGGTGGTGCTGCAGCAACGAGAATATTGCCAATACAAAAGAAAATCATCGATGCCATTAGAAGATAATGAGCTGGTACACGGCCATACAATTGAGAAACGGCTATTGTTGCAACAAAACCAAAGATAACCAATGGTGTTAACATTGCAGTTGTTACTAATGGTGTTGTCTGACGAATGTTCTCAAGAAATTGAACAATATAATAGATAAATATGCCAAAACTAGACCAACCTAATGCCATACATGCAAGTACACCTGGAAAACCCGGCACTGACCACATCGAAAGTGGCATAATTGGTTCATTTGTTTTCATTTCCACGAAAATAAAAATGACAAAAATAACAATACTAACAGGTAATACGCCGTAAACATATGGTTTGTCCCAACCGGCAACAGGACCTTCATTCCAACAATAAATAAAGAGAATAAGACCGGTGACACCGAAGAAAGCACCGACGATGTCGATTTTACCGGTTGGATGAACTGCAGGTGATAGTTCATGTGGAACAACGAGATACGCGAGAATAGCGAGAAGATAACAAAAAATGGCAAGAGAAAAATGTGCCCAAGCCCATCCGGTATATTTTGCAAAAAGACTTCCAAAAACAGCACCAAGAATAAAACCAGCGGGTGCTGTTGCTCCAAAAATCGAAAATACAATCGATTTTCTCAAACCCATTGGATATGCTCGAGCTAGTAGCGCAACAGCATTTGGCAAGAGCATCGTCGGACCAATACCTTGAAATGCTCGCATTATATGAAAATAGATTCCATTTTTAATAAATCCTGTTACTCCAGTAAAAAAACTAAATATTGAAAACATTAAAAAACCTAAGATAACTAATAATTTATGTCCAAAAACGTCGCCTAATCGTCCTGTTATCATTATAAAAACTCCTACAGTAAGAGAATAAGCAGCTAATGTCCATGGTAATTCAGCTTGATTAATAATACCAATATCATCTCCAATAGCTTTCAATGGCAGTAAAACATTTCCCAATGCAGCTTGAGTTAATAACTGAGCACAAGATAAAACACTTACGTACAATATTTCATGAAACAAACTACTCAAACATGTAGGACGTCGATTAAAACTCATGATTTGTCTTTGTTTCTCTTCTTTTTTTGTCAAAAGAATAAACAGATATTTACACGATTTCTCTCGTCATCATGAGATGAAAGTTCTACACTTATACACACACGAATTGTGTTATCAAGTATGCAAACACATGAGGTCATTTCTTTTTCTTGTTCTTCTTCTTCTTCTCATAGATAAAAGACATTAGAATATCTACTAGTAACTATAAATAAATAATTATGATTTATTAAAAAAAACGAGATTCAAAATAACAATTGCCCAATAAAAAATAGATATGAGAATGATTTCGAAAGTAGTATTGCATAGAAATAATTATTTCGTTAATTCTTCAACAACTTTACGTATTTCATTAGCTAATTCATCAGCTTGAGATTGAGTTGAAGCTTCAGCATAAACACGAACAATATCTTCCGTACCTGACGGTCTTCAAACAAAGAAAACGTTTGATTATAAAAGCAATTTCAACGGCAAAACTTTTCTCACCGAACAAATGCACGACCCGATGGATATTTTGCAACAAGTTCATCGATACGATTTTGCAAATGTTCAGGAGCTGTACAACGTCGTTCAGCATCCGTCGTTTCAATCATTGTTCGATCTCTAACCGCCACTTTCAATTGTCTTTGCGGTAAATCATCATACAAATTCAACCATCCTTCAAGTGTCAAATGTAAAATCGAAAGTATAACTTCAGTTGCTAATAAATCTGCAATAGCATCACCCACAGTTTCATTAATTATATTTATAAATGCACGAATTTGATTCGCAGCTAAACGTTCGTCTAATGTTCGACTAAATTTTTGATAAGAAAATAAATATTTTCATATTTCATAGTGTTTTTTTTACTTCGAATCTTCGATTGCAAGTTTAACTTTATCTTTTAACGTATCACTAAATAACACCTAAATGCATTCGATTATGAAATTTGATATGACATAGAAAACAAAACGAATTCCTACTGTTCCATGTCCGTTCGCTTCGAAATACACGCCAATGTCATAATCAAGAGCTCGATGATGCAAATATTTCACACCAGTCGGTACGCAGGCAACAGGAACTTTCTTTGAAAATAAAAATTTGGCTTTTCATTTTCTCAAAAATAAGAATCAAACCATTTTATTAACAAGATAATCTGTTGAACGACCATTTGCATACGCTGTTTGAACAACTCCAATAGTGACATGATCCGATAGGTTGGCTTCTTTTAATTTCATTGATAAAAATGAAGCGAATAAAACTGAAAATCGATCACCATCAAGAATACGAAATCGACCTTGTTGATCGATAAAAAAGTAAATTAAACGATCGGCATCACCATCAATCGAACAATATTTCGGAAAGTTTGCCAATGGAATACCTTCAGGCGCTTTCTGATACAATTTCACATAATCGGCACCACACTTTATTTAAATAAAAACAAAAATATTCGAATTTTTTTCCTTGAAATTCAACAAAAAAAAACAGAAGATTTACATTTTCATTTAAACGACCTTTGCTACCATTATTAAATATTTCCATAGGTAAATATCCAGCTAGTGTCTTTCGAAAATAAGCTAATTTCTTAGCACCAACACCATTTGCCGCGTCAATAGCAATTGGTTCACATGATTTAGCATTTGGAGTAATCTGTCGAAAAGCAAATAATCAATAAAACGCCTTGTTTTCCTATTTTTTGAACTCAATTTACTTCAAGAATATTTTGAAATGCCGTACATAATTTATCGAAATATCCCGCTTCGTTATAATGTCCGTAGAGACCATGATCATTATAACAACGAACAGCATAGTGAAGTTGAGGTGTTGTCATGAGTTCTATTCGAAGAAAAATTTCGATCAATGATTTGTTTCTCAAATGAAATTCAATTACCAAAATCCATAATTGTCGTATGAAAAGCTTGTGCTGCACGTTTGACAATATTAATTAACATTGGACTACTTCGTCTAGATAAAAATTCAAACATATGAACAAACTTTTTGAAATAATGATTATCCAAAAGCAAACCGAGTATCGTATGCAATGGCTATGATCGAGTCATATTGAGGTTGTATATTGAATTTAGTCATCAATCCTTCTAAATAATTCCATAAGACTTGAATATTATCACTAATTAAATGAACTTTCATAGATTTATTTTTGAATTTTATACTTCGATCAAATTACTCGAGTTTTGACAATTCATTGGCATAAATTTCCCATGCAGGATCAAGCATTTCACCTCGTGGATCGATCAATTTCACACCGTTATCATCTTCGGGATTGTGCGAAGCGGTCACCATCACACCGATACAAGCTAAATTCAATTTTCAAAGAACAACATTCAAACAAATAACTTTGAATTTACATTGTTGAACTTTCGATCGAAATGCAGCTAAGATTCCAACACGAATCATAATCCAATAGAGTGTATCAGCTCGTGCACGAAAACCTGCTGTTCCGTAGCTCATCGAAATACCATCGGGCTTAGGATATTCAAGTAGAAGATGTTCTAATTTCTCTTGAATAATGTGTCCCATTATTCAATCTATAGTGAAAATAAAAATCATCATATAATCAAACTTGTGTCATTAATCTTTAAGCTAATAGAAGAGGACGACAGGAGATTTGTTGTTTGTTTTACTAGATCAACTATTACGTGAGATAGTGGAAAAAGAAAAGATTATTTGGAGGCAACGGTAAATTTCATTGAATATTTAAAATTATTCTCTCCGTTGAGTCCAGCTTCGATTTTATCGCCACGTTTGACTGGTCCAACGCCAGCTGGTGTACCAGTTAAAACTAAATCTCCATGTTCAAGTGTGATGTATTTCGAAATATAAGCGATTAAATCTCCAACTGAAAAAATCATATCACGTGTTTCACCATTCTGTTTCATTTTTCCGTTGATTGTTAGCCAAATATTAACTGATTTTGATAGATTCAATTGTTTCTTATCAATAAAATCTCCGCAAGGACATGATGAATCAAAACCTTTGGCAAGTAACCATGGATGACCTTGTTTTTTCAATTGATCTTGAACATTTCGTTCGGTTAAATCAAGTGCTACGCAATAACCACCGATATTTGCTTCGGCTTGTTCTTTTGTAACATTTTTGCATGTTTTATCGATGATAACACCTAATTCAACTTCATGATGCAATTCATTCCATTCGGATGGAATCTATTTTCATTTGAATACAAAAAGAAGATTATAGATTCGAAATCATGTCTTTGAAATACTTGAATTTGATTTGGTTCGAAAACGAAAGAACTCGATGGTTTCATGAAGAACAATGGTTTCGTTGGGACAGCCTGAATGAAATCATTAGAAATTATTCGTAGATTTAAAAATCTTTTACATTTCCTAATTCCTTTGCATGTTCACTTTAAAAATTAAAAAAAAAGATTTCATTTAGAAAGATAAACATTAAATGAATGAAATTTTTTACGCATAATTACGTCCAATACAAATGATCTTTTTGCAAATTTGACGAAAATTTTTCAAATTACTTGCCATTTCGAATCTTATCTCGATGGTTTCGATAGGAAAAAAGTGTATTGTAATAGTAATCTATGACGAATATAATTCTATTGGTTTACTTATTTACCAATACTCAATTCATTCTTTTACTAACTAACTAACGAAACTATTATTATGAGTGTCGTTGGAGATCGAAAATTCAAACGACTGAAATTATTTATTTGCTAATAGACGAAACATAAGAATAAAACAATCACAAGGAAAAAAAACATGTTTAAAATGTCTTTATCTTTTCTTTAACATGTGAACTGTGTATAGGTTTATATCGGTCCAGTTCCAATTGTAAATGCAGCTACACAAGAAGCGACACATGCGACTTCAGCAGCTGTGCAGGCTGCGACACAAGCAGGTGCTGCTACTCCACCTGTGAGTAATGCTAAAAAGAAAAGAATGGAAGTTTTAATTTGTACATCGAAACAAAAATATATGTTAATTTACTTGCAAGACCA
>ERZ778024.1526-NODE-1526-length-26740-cov-56.080682_pt1 | contig 26740 bp, 31 predicted proteins | sample MGYA00375754_ERZ778024 | MGnify/ENA primary metagenome ERZ778024 (study PRJEB29350, sample SAMN05389827) | bioreactor metagenome | isolation source: Thiocyanate bioreactor | place: South Africa: University of Cape Town | collected 2014-02-18 ...
CTACAATCACAACTGTATCGGATACAACAACGAGTGTATCAACTACAATTACAACTGTATCGGACACAACAACGAGTGTATCAGCTACAATCACGGGTACCCATTGTACGTAACAAATATGCTTTTCCTTGATCCATTAAAATAATTTTGTTTAGATTGTGCAGAACAATTGATTACGTTTGAGGATATTCCAAACGCAATGAACACAACAGGACCTGTTCCTAATCTCTACAAATCTCTTATATGGACTAATGTTGAGTATGTATATGTGCCAACAACAAAAAGTGACAGTTTTTATCGTAAGTTTTTTAATGAAACATCTTATGTGATACGTACGCCATATGGCAGTAGCATGGAAATCAGCACAAATGATGGAGCATTTTTTTCCCTAATAAAATTTCGATTAGGAAGTTCCTGCAGTATTCCACATCATATAAAAGTAACAGGAAATCGAAGCTCTTCTACGCTTGACGGAAGCATATCTTTCCCTGGCGCTGGCGCATTCATCGATGGAATAGATTCTACCAACGTGAATGTTTCTTTGATAAATTTTGAAACATATATTGATGCTGCTTACGCTCAGTATGCCGGCAATTGCGCTGAAACTGAAATCATCCTTGATGACATATGTGTTAAATTCTATCGATAGTCTTTAGAAAACATTGGATTTATTTTAAAGATAACATAATTAATACGATTTAGACATCGATTATCTTTCAAATTCGTTTCTTTTTCTTTATTATATGTTGTGTGTGTCAATAAATGAAAAATAAATATATATCTAAAGACTATCAGCTTTTAACTTATCGCTTATATGTAATTAATACATGAAAAGAACAAAAATCTGAATTTGTCAATAAAGATATCGGTTATCGTATGTTGTTTTTGGTGATATCGATCTTTGTCTTGCACTTAAAGTTGGTAATTAAAACTTTCTACCAATATACAGAGTGTTAAGTTACGGATAAATATTTTCTCTTTTTATAAGCCGTATTAAAACAACAATTGTTTTGTCATTTCTTACATTTCAATAAAAATCATTTCGATGAAGAGCTTTTTCATATATTTCGTTGTTGTCGTAACATTGATCGTTGTTGGTGCTGTTAAATATGATTGTCAACCAAACAATGTTTCATGCGGTTGCGGATATAGTGATGTTGCCTTTAGTTCTGCACGTATTGTCGGTGGTGACGATGCCGTTGAAAGTAGTTGGTCAATGATCGTTTCTCTACGTTTTTACGGAAGTAAAGAACATAGTTGTGCTGGAACACTTCTCTCGGAATCTTTTATTTTAACTGCTGCAAATTGTGTAGAACGTTTTGCAGACAATGCATCTGCTAGTATTAGTATTTATGCTGGTGTAACACGTCAATCGGATGATGGTGGATATGAGAGAAACGTTGTGAAAATATATATTCATCCAAATTATACTGGATGGCCGTATTTTATCAATGATATTGCACTCTTAGAGATCAGTTCTCGTTTGAATTTTCATAATAATCCAGTTATAGGCAGAACATGTGTGCATCGGATTGGTGAATCTCTGCTAACTCATCAACAACCTCTACAAAATGTAACACGACTTGCTATCATTGGATGGGGTACAATAAGACCAGGAAGTTGTGCGCTATCAGACCATTTGCAACAAATACAAGTGACAGTCATTGAAAATGAAAATGACATTTGTAAAAATGCTATAAATGAGAGTAAACTACAGTTCTGTGCTGGTTTACAGAATGGTGCGAAAGGTAATATTATATAAGATATTTAAATGTTCATATATTATATGTAATTTTTGTTTTCGATATATTTTAGACGCTTGTTTAGGTGATTCCGGTGGGCCAGTTCTCTACTGGACTGGACGATATTGGGAACAGGTCGGTGTTGTTAGTTATACTTATCATTGTGGACGAGCAGGATATCCTGGTATTTATACACGTATTTCTCCTTACTGGGAATGGATGGAAAATGTTTTGAATCAGAAAAGAGAATATATCGAACCACAAGATCCTTCTCCATTTCCAACAACAACAACCACTCGTTTCACAAAAACGCCAAGACCTACTACTAAAAGAACAACAACAACAACAACAACAATAGAATTTACAGGTTCATCTACAGATGATGTTGCTACATTAGAAACAACCACTGTTAAAAGTACTAATACTAGTCGTATTTCGACTACATGGACATCATCATCTGCGTCAACGAGACGAACAACAACAGAACCAATAGTGAAAAAAACTTATACTTGCCCTGGAGATATAGATAATTGTGGATGTTCCATGACGAATGTTATTGCAACACAAAAAAGTCAAAATTCGTCATCAAAAGTTCGAATCGGTGAAGATGCACATCCATACAGTTGGTCAATGATTGTTTCTCTTCAAATCAATGGCAAAAACCACGACTGTACTGGCACTATTCTATCTGATTCATTTATTCTAACTTCGGCACAATGTGCTTTGAAAATAACAAACGATACTAACACGGCCGTAGTAGCCGGTATTCATCATCTTTATCAACAACCTATATCAAATCATATTGTTGATCAAATTCATATCCATGAAGATTATACGATACAAAATCCGTACGTACATGATATTGCTATTCTTCATTTAGACAAACCATTAGCATTGAAAACCGAACCGATATTTTCTACAATATGTCTATCTGAGAATAAGACTTCGCATTCTGAAGAAACATCAGAACTTATTGTTGTCGGATGGAAACATTCGAATTCTCCGCACCAAACAAGTGATGTTACTCAACAAGTATTGATACAATCAATTATCGATAGAAATCGTCTATGTTTTGATTCTTATTATTATAACGATATCTATCAATTCTGTGCTGGAATAAAACAAAATTATACTGGTAAGTTAAAAAAAAAATTATACATACATAATTGTTATTCATGTGTGTTTTCTTCTTCTAGATACGTGTACAGGTAAATAGACTTGCATATAAATTAAATAGCAACAACATGATTTGTTCATTCTTTATTCTTAGAGTCATATGGAGAACCTATTTTTGCGTATAGAAATCAATATTGGGAACAGGTTTGTATATCTCATCATGTAAGACAACAGCAATAACTTTTTTTTAAAGATTGGAATTCTTTCAAAAGCAAATGGCTGTGTTCCAACTGGTCATTCAGGAGTTTTTACAAAAGTTTCAGCATATATCGATTGGATGCAAAGTGTAATGAAATCTACGAAAGTACCATCACGAAAAACAACACCTACGACTATTGTTAATACTAGTACGAGTTCAAAACAAGAACAAAACATTTTAACATTTTATTTTGTCGTTTTTTGCATGAAAATTTTCTATTGACATCTGCGTTTCTATTCTTCATTAAAAAAATATTGAGAAGAATGAATCAGATATACGTATTTCACAATAACATTTTATTTGCATTTGATATGAAGAGAAGTTGACTGACTCATTTGTTATTTGACCATATAAAACATAAAACTTTTATCTGAATCTTCTTTTTATAACAATGTTGTCTAAAGTGTTTTTGTTAGTGATTTTTACTGTTATTCAACAAAATGTGGGGGGTCAAATGCTTGGTTGTTATATTTGTCGGGATCTATTACAATATAATTATGTGATAACAACTCCAGAATACGTTCCGTATGATCTAGTACGCGATTGTACATTCACCATGAGTCAACAAAGTTGTGCAATTAAACTAGAAATTGATTTCGATAGTCAACAAACGCTCGTAAATGTTACCGGATCGTCAACATACGTTGAAACATCAATTATAGCAAGTGCTTCAGTTGAATCAGGTTTAGATCATAAACAATATATTACATTCTGGTGTTCGGATTTTCGTGGTGGTTGTAACAATGCACAATATCTTAAACGTGTACTTCAAGCAGTTAATATTGAAGGTTCATTTGAAAAACTTGAACATCTTCTTATTCCAACTAATGAAACATTGAATAGCACTTCATGTGCAGTTTTTTCTAATACAACATCGAAATGCCTACCACAATGTTATGATGAGTTAGCTGAAGGATGTTATATAGACAGTACGATGAATACGGATGGAGTATCTCAAGTATGTGCTCAATGTTTAATATCAGCAAATTATTATTTAAAATATTCGATGACGTTCTTTATGGAAGATCTTATGAATATATCGGACTCAAATAATAGAGAATTATCTTGTGCAGTTCCATATTGTAATTCAATCGACAATTTAGAACAAATAAGTCAATTAGTGACAATTGATTTTAATGCAACAGCATTTGTTGATAGCACAACGACAACTCAAGTGCCACCACCAACAACAGCACCAACAGGAACTGGTGTTTCGATATTTCGAGCAAAAGATTTGCTAAAATTTTGTTTTTTTATACTTTTATTAATTCGTATAGTTTAATTCTGCTCGAACAGGCAGATGATCCGATGGATAATGTTTGCCATCGGAATCGGTTAGATGTTCATGTTTACTAACAATAAAATGTCCGATTTTAATGAAAATATAATCTATTCTATCACCAATTTTACATTGAACATCGAAAGTAGACCATGTACCATCTGGACCTTGATGTTCCGATTCTGTGATCGATTTTGCATCTTGCATAATTGTATCTGTAACAACCGTTTGATAGGCGGCTGATTGTGGTCCAGTATTGAAATCTCCGGTTAATATTACTGGTGTTTGTTGACCTGCAATTTGTTGAATACGTGTAAGAATTAAATTTGCACTTTGCTGACGTGCATTTCTTCCTATATGATCAAAGTGTGTATTGAAGAAGCAGAGTTCTTTATCTGATAATCGGTCTTTCAATCGAACCCAACTGCATATACGTGGCAAAACTGCATCCCAACCTTTACTACCAGGTTTATCTGGTGTTTCTGATAGCCAAAATGTTCGTTGATCTTTAAGTTCAAATCGATCATGACGATAGAAAACTGGTGAAAATTCTCCATGAGTTCGACCATCATCACGTCCAACACCGTATGCACGATAATCGATTAATCCCGTTTGTAAATCATTCATTTGCTGTACTACAGCTTCTTGAACACCGAATAGATCTGGTTTATATTTTTCAATCAGTTGAATAACACGATCTTTTCGATTACGCCATTGATTATGTCCATCTTGAGCCGTATCAAAACGGATATTATATGTCATTACACGAAGCAAATTGTTCGACGCCATAATTGAAATAATCTTGTATTACGATCGAACAAAGGTTAAGTTCTAGTTGCGCAATATCGAATCTTATTTGTCGAAATATGTATTCATTTTATATTTTAATAAATAGACGTTGTTATAAAAATCTGTCGACATCTATATTTTGGATTCGAGACATCATCCGAAAAGATAAAAGTACGTTTTTCGTTATTTTCATTCGTTGTTTTCTTTTTATCATCTATCTGTACTTGTTATTAATTGACTACGGAATAAAAATGGCAGAAAAACCATTAGCGATTATTACTGGAGCAGCTTCTGGAATTGGTCGTGCTGTTGCCGAACAATTAGCTCAAACACATACACTTCTTCTCATCGATTTAGCACAATTTGACGATAAAATTCAAGCTGAAATATTTCAATTCGATGTAGGACAAGCAACTGGATGGCTAAAAGTTACGAATGCAGTTAAAAATCGACCTATTGATTTTATTATGTTGAATGCTGGTATTAGTTTTAAATCATCATGGACTGATCCAGATGGTTGGCATAAAATGCTGAATACTAATCTTTACGGTGTGGTCAATGGTATAGCTGCTCTACTTCCATTAGTTGAAAATAAAGAAGCAACTATAGTTATAACGGGTTCGAAACAAGGTATTACCAATCCACCAGGAAATCCGGCTTATAATGCATCAAAAGCTGCTATTAAGTCACTTGCTGAAAATCTTTCTTATGATCTTCGAAAGACAAATGTCAACGTACATTTATTGATTCCTGGTTATACATATACAGGCATGACTCGAGGTACATCAACAGATAAACCTGCATCGGCTTGGACACCCGAACAAGTCGCTTCGTATATGTTCGAAAAAATTACTCAAAAGCAGTTTTATATTCTCTGTCCTGATAATGATGTCACAAATGAAATTGATCATAAACGAATGCATTGGAATTTACGTGATATCACCGAAGGACGACCAGCACTTTCTCGATGGAGAGAAGAAACAGCTGCTGAATTTGAACAGTACATGAAAAATTAGTTTTTACGTATTTATTTTAACATTAAAGTGGATTTCATCGAAAAAAAAAGAAATAAAGTTCTTATTTTATTGCATTGTCACTTGAAATGTCCGAATTTCCATTGGATTTAAACTCACTTTTGTATCTTTTTTTACTCTTCCAATATTCCAATACGACGATTCATTTTCAGTTGTTGTCCAATTTAATCGATTCAATTGTGATAGTGCCATATTTCCACCTAATACTAATTCAGTCATATCACTGATTTCACCTAAACTACTCAATACTTCTTGTAAATCAATTTCAATCGATTGAGAATAAATCGAATCTTCATTCTTTTCGAAATAATGTTCGACACGAACTAGATATTGTTTTGATGCAAGTTGATCCAGTGTGAGTAGATGAAGATTGAGTGGCATTGTTTGTTTGAGTGCTGACCAAGTTTGTCGATAGTTGGTAGAATAGTTAGCATAAGAAAGATTAGTCAATGCATAGGTTGCGATAGGTTGCATGTAAAATTGTTGAGCTTGAGTTCGATGAATAGCAGCACTGTTAGTTGGTGTATCGAGAACTAAGAGATGTTTACCACGAACGACTAGACCTTGTCCGAAAGCTGTTTCATTGAGAGGCTCTTTTACGGATTTTGAATCTGGCGTTAGAATCCGTCGATGTACCATTAATTCAACGGAACCGTCACGAATACTTCCACCACCTTGTGATCGATCTATAAAAGAATTTTAAATGAATGAGAAACATTTGAAATTCTATTTTCATTATCTACCTGTGAGAATCGTAAATTGTCGTTGTTGATCTTTAATCCAAATACGACTATTCACTGGATAATAATTTGCACTAACATTTTCAAAAACTGTATAATTCCATGTTGGTCGATGGTTACGAATACGTTCTAAAACTTCACGACCATTTGCATCTGTATAGTATTTCGATTGATTAGGAATATCTGTATCGAAGCGAATGATCACTTCTTTGCCTTTATTATCATCAATAGGAATTGGCCCAACAGTCCATTCAACTTCGACAGTTGTTGTATTTTCGTAGATATTTATTTCTTGACTTGTCCAATTGTTGAATGTGATCCATGCAGATTGTACTAGATTTGTTTTTATACATGTTCTATAATGATCAATAAAAAAACATGAAAACATACTCTCAATGAATTGAACTTACATATTCCGAACATCACTAACTGGGAATGGAATCGATGTCAATGGTCGAAAAATATATGCGCCTGATTGAGTTGGAAAACCTGACACGTAGATCGTCGTAGAATATAACGGAAGTTTTAGTAGGAATTTTCGACTTACTTTCATACCAATATAAACCTTGACTAGAAAATGAAACGGATAGATTCTTTTGTAGATTAGTTAATTGAAGAAGATTTCCTCGATCATCAAATTCAACTCGGACGAACTGAAAGACAATTAAATGATTTCGTCGTGATAAATCTACGAGTAGATTCTACTTGGTTTTGTAGTATACATTGTTCGTTATGTGTTAATTTTAGATTTGATCGTTCACGAGAAGATTTAACTTGAAAATAATAACTCGTGAAACCAAGTGCTGGTAAAATAGCTTTGAAAACCAATTGATTTCGAGTTGTGCTAACTCTTCCAGGAGTATTAAGAACAATCGAAGGGATAGGAAGTAGCTATACGTATACTTATAGAGCGTCATTAATCTAGTTTGATGGCTGTGTTTACCTCGGATTGAATAGTTTGTCCAGTTGGATCAATGATTGTATAGTCGTTTGTTACTGGTACACGAATGTAGTTGGTTACTGAGTGAAGAGTCGGATTCCATATTGTTAAAATAAACTAATTGAAAAAAAGGATCGAATTTTCAAAGCAAGCAAGTAGTTTGTCTTTACACGATCTTGTTTTTCGATAGGAAGACATTCACTAATATTTGATAATTGACAGAGATATTGTGTTAATATTGGTAATGATTGATTTGTATTTATCAATAATAATTTTTCATAAGCATTATTAATCACAGTCTATAGAACAAAAACAAATGATCAGTCTTTGATTGATTAGATGACATACGGTAGCAATATCAACACCTTGTGCTAATCGTTGCATATTATCGTCTGCAACATGTTGCTTTTGCGTTCCAGTAATAGCATCATGATGTTGCATGACACCCATAGCCTCACCTTTATAATTACAATTGACAAATTAGAAAAAAAAGAGAACTCAATTTATACTCAATGGGAAAATAATATTTCTCATATTCATATTTGTAAATGCATTCAGTTGTCGAGTGACTTGAAGGATATTATTTGAATATCGTTCATATCGTTTAATTGCTGCTCGTGATATATAATAACCATTGAGAAATATATGTTCGTTTATTCCATAAGGTAAGAAATCATCTGTTTTTGAAGTCCATGTTCGATTTACTTGATTCAAAGCATACAAATAGCACGAAGGTGTCGAATAAAATACATTGATATCGCTAGCATTATATGCATTGACATATTTGAGTAATTTATCCAAATTTTTAAACCATTCATTTGCATTTTGATAATTAAAATCCATGCCCATTGTCATCATGATATGATTTGTTCCATAGTTATTTGCCTAAATATTTCTAGAGAACTTTGTTTTGTTTTTCGAAATATTTACTAGATCATGAGCAACATTAATAAAATCTTGAACACGTCGTGGTACATTATAATCATGTAGATTTGGATTATCCTATGGAGAGAGAGAGAGACAAAACTATATCATTTGTATACACCCTCAATGAACATGTCTTCTACCATAATTGGTTCACCTTCACAAAGATAATCAAAACAGAATCCACCTGGTGGACCGTAGTCATGCAATAGAATACTTGTAAATAGCCAACTTTGACGATCTAAATTTGCACTTGCTTTCCACATTAATTCCATAGTTTTTGATGAGCTTCTCTGTTCAATATCCTGATAATCTGCTCGCCAAAAAATTAAACCATCAAAACCCATCTGAAGTATGAATACTATTGAAATACATTTTCTCAAGAAATTCTCCGTTACTTGTGCCAAAAGTGAAGCCGATTCTCGTGAATGACCAAATGGATCAATTTGCCATCCGATCTTTGGTCGAGCACAGTCACCAAATTCATTACGTAAGAATTCAGCACCTAGACTCATTTGATCAATAATCGAATTGTAATGTGTTGCACCTTCATCATGCATACACCATCCACCCGAAATGAATTCCAATCGACCTGTATTCACATATTGTTTGACAGTATTTTTCATATCTTCCGTTTGTTGATTCCACCAACGCCAAAAATATGCTATTTCAACATAGATAAATCGTCGATTTGGATTCTCTTGCAATGATTCCATAACGGAATCGAGAATGTATTGAATACCATTTTTAGTAATTTCCTTACGAGCTAAATACGTATATTATATACGTAGTTATATATTGTTTCTTTTCCTAACCTCCGTAAAAGTATTGATCCACTGTTTTAAGCCAGCCGACATCATCATGTGTATGCGTAACGAGATGAACATTGAGCTTATCTGATTTACCTAGATTACATGTTTCATAGCCACATGTTGATTGTTGGAAGGATGTTGCGCTGCATAACGTTATGGCAAGAAAATGTAGAAGCAGATGAAGACGTTACATTTATTATCAGAAATGAATGCACCTTTTACTACTTTTCGATTAACTGAAAGAAGATAAGAAAATATGTTGTTTTTTAGGTGCATCGCTTCGAAATACGTAATAACGTCAGTAGACGCCATCTACAAAAGAAATTTTCGTTTTGCTGACAGTTACCTTGCAATAATGCATGCACAGGTAAAATACACAATATACTCTCCCATGACTTTCGAATTCGAAACACTTCCAGATGAAATTATTCTGCAAGTCTGTAGTTATCTGTGCAGTAGTGATGTACTTTACTCATTTTTTGACTTGAACACACGCATAAATACGACAATCGAAGGTTACTATCGGTATGTTAATCTCTTAGGTTCCTCATACAAAGCATTTCATTATGTTGTTTCATATGTTTTGCCACGGATTGGTTCTTCGGTTCGATCTTTTGTTTTAAATGGTAATTGGAAATCAGTGTTACCCGAAACTATTTCAACTATTCTCTATGGAACACAATTTGTTGAAATGGTACCTAATTTAGAACGACTGATACTTAAATGGTTTACATGTGAACAACTATCAATGTTTCTTGATAATCTACGAGGATTGTCTCAATTATATGTAATTGATTTAGTTTTCTTAAAAGGACAGTCAACCAATGATTTATTAGCAAAAATTCTTAGAGCAAATGGTGATCAAATTAAAATTATAACCTTTGATAGTGATTGCATATATCTAGATGTACCAGAGAAGAACGAATTCAGTATCTATCCAAATATTGAAGAATTAATAATTAATATCTATGCTGGCCTTGATGAAATATTGTATAAATTTCTTCCGATGATTCCTAATGTACGAGTTTTACACATTAATGATGGTCCGTTATCGATATTTACGAATTTTGCTGAAACATGTCAAAATATAGCACCACTAGTTCATCTTGTTGATTTTCAATTGACTTCGGCTCAGCGTTTTTATTGGACACTTGATAAAATTCTGGACATACTTATTCTAATGCCTTCACTAAAAAAGTTAGCAATTTTTGTGAAAACTACCGATTATCGTCTGGTAAAAGGAAACTCCTTTCAAGCTTCACTTCCATCGTCTATTACCGAGCTGCATCTGTCTATTAGATATTATGATCACGAAAACGATAATACGTATTTTGACATGGATGAAATCATGGCATCATGGGTAGATTACTATCCAATAATTTGTCTGCCTTATAAATCAAACGACGAAGTGTTATTATTTACTATACCCTCACATGTACGCACATTGAAAATACCGGGGTATCTTGATTTTACGCAAGCAAATGCTAGTTGTTCAAATTTTCAACACATTGAACATATATCCATTGCCGAGTTACCTTCTCTCGCTCAATTGTATAATATTATTCAACATTTTCGTTATCTTAAAGCACTCGTCATAAATACTTCCACCAATCCAGAAACATGTATTTTCGATAGTATTATCTATCAACTGAGAGCTAATTATTTTATTTCTATTTTCTAGTTGATGCAACACCTATAACAAAACGAACTACTATCAAACTACCACGTTTAAAACGACTCGAAGTTCTTGGAGATCTACCATTACTAGATTTAGTTGCGGCAGCACGAAATCTTAACAAGTTAAATATTGAACATGCAAACATTGAACAAATACTTTCTGATCAATCAGCGTGTACTGTATTACAACAACGAATTATTTATCTCGATATCTATCAATGTCCAACACTCGAATTAGACCTTTTGAAACGAATCTCTCAAGTTTTCATTAACATGAAATATTTTCTTTTCGAATTAACTGATCCGATAATTAATATTGATTCTATTATATTAGCAGTATTTGAGTACTGGCATGTTCAACAGATACGAAGTGTTTTTGGTTATGGTACTCTCACTGCTGAAACACAGCAAAATCTTCGAGCATGGCTTTTGGAAAAATCACCTACACTTAGAAATGAATTCTTCACCGTAGCGTATGATGACGAATGGTTTATTCTATGGAAATAAGAATATTTTATTTTTTGAAACACACTCTTAATCACGATTCTTTTTCATTGTATTGTCACTTGAAATGTCCGAATTTCCATTGGATTTAAACTCACTTTTGTATCTTTTTTTACTCTTCCAATATTCCAATACGACGATTCATTTTCAGTTGTTGTCCAATTTAATCGATTCAATTGTGATAGTGCCATATTTCCACCTAATACTAATTCAGTCATATCACTGATTTCACCTAAACTACTCAATACTTCTTGTAAATCAATTTCAATCGATTGAGAATAAATCGAATCTTCATTCTTTTCGAAATAATGTTCGACACGAACTAGATATTGTTTTGATGCAAGTTGATCCAGTGTGAGTAGATGAAGATTGAGTGGCATTGTTTGTTTGAGTGCTGACCAAGTTTGTCGATAGTTGGTAGAATAGTTAGCATAAGAAAGATTAGTCAATGCATAGGTTGCGATAGGTTGCATGTAAAATTGTTGAGCTTGAGTTCGATGAATAGCAGCACTGTTAGTTGGTGTATCGAGAACTAAGAGATGTTTACCACGAACGACTAGACCTTGTCCGAAAGCTGTTTCATTGAGAGGTTCAGCTAATGATTGAGTAATAGAATCATTTGTGAGGATTCGTCGATGTACCATTAATTCAACGGAACCATCGCGAATACTTCCACCACCGTTCGTTCGATCTACACAGAATATACTCTCTTATCAATTGCTAACATTCAACAATTGTATTGGCTTACCAGTAAGAATTGTGAATTGTCGTTGTTGATCTTTAATCCAAATACGACTATTCACTGGATAATAATTTGCACTAACATTTTCAAAAACTGTATAATTCCATGTTGGTCGATGGTTACGAATACGTTCTAAAACTTCACGACCATTTGCATCTGTATAGTATTTCGATTGATTAGGAATATCTGTATCGAAGCGAATGATCACTTCTTTGCCTTTATTATCATCAATAGGAATTGGCCCAACAGTCCATTCAATTTCGACAGTTGTTGTATTTTCGTAGATATTTATTTCTTGACTTCCCCAATTGTTAAAGGTGATCCATGCAGATTGTATGAAGTTTGATTTTAAACATGTGCTAAAAGATAATTATTGATCAGACTAATTTTAAGAAATACGTAAATAAAAATACGCACAGAGTTTTAGATGAACTTATTGGTTCAGCAGTTGACGTTAATGGTTGAAATACATATGCACCTGAGACATTAGCATGACCTAAACAGATGATTAGTTCGAATTTAAGTATCATTTATTGAAAGGAAATCTTACTTTCATACCAATACAATCCTTGATGAGAAAATGAAATTGAAAGATTCTTTTGTAAATTAGTCAGCCGAACGAAATTTCCTTGATCGTCGAATTCAGCTCGTACAAACTAAAAGTGAAATGACTGTATCATACTAATTTACAAATAGGATCTACTTGGTTTTGTAGTGTACATGGTTGATTTTGTGTTATCTTGACGTTAGTATTAACTTCTTCTTTGGATGCTTCGAACACAAACCAAGCAAACAATTGGACGATCATTAAAAACAGACCTACTTTTGATTTGAAAATAGTAACTATTAAAACCCAGAGCAGGTAGAATAACTTTGAAGAGTATCTGTTTCTGGGCAGTACTTGTTCTTCCAGGTGTATTAATTACAATTGGTGGAATTGGAAGTAACTTTGAAATAGTTGTTTTCATACGTTATTCATCACAATTCTACTTACATCAGTTGCGATTGCAAGTCCAGATGAATCTGTAACTGTGTAATCACTAGTTACTGGTACACGAATGTAAGTATTCACTGAATGAACAGTTGGATTCCATACTGTTAAAATAAACTAATTGAAAAAAGGATCGAATTTTCATAGCATGCAAGTAGTTGGTCTTTACACGATCTTGCTTTTCAATTGGAAGACATTCACTGATATTCGATAATTGACAAAGAAATTGAGTTAATTTTGGTGCTGATGGTTGATTATCTTTTTTCAATAGTGTGTCATAGGAATCTGTTATTACATTCTAAAAGATTTGATTTAATAAAAACAAAATGATTTTGTTATACGTATAATCGATCACTTACAATAGCTCGATCGACGCCTTGTGCTACTCGTTGAACATAATCATCAGATACATGTTGTCTTTCTGTTCCACTTATTGCATCATGATGTTGTATGAGTCCCATTGCTTCGCCTAATATGAATAAATAAAAAAAAGTATATTGAATATAGAAAATGATACTCAATGCGGAAAGATTGCCACGTAAATTCATTTTTGATAATGCATTTACTTGTCTAGCCATTTGAAGGATATTATTCGAATAGCGTTCATATCGTTTTAGTGCTGGCCGAGATGTGAAATATCCTGTCCAATACTTTTCAGGACCCATTGCATAGGGAAAGAAATCATCGGTTTTTGAAGTCCACGTTCGATTTGCACGATTCAAAGCATATAAATAACACGATGGCGTTGAATAAAATACATTGACATCACTATCATTCTGTTGATTGACATATTTGATTAATTTATCAATATTTTTAAACCATTCATCAGCTATTTGATAATTAAAATCTTGACCAAATGTCATAATAATATTATTAGTTGCATAGTTTGTAGCCTAAAAACAAAAATACATGTGCGTACGTATTTTGATTCGTTTTTTGTTTTGTTTCGCACTTCATTATGAGCTGCTTGAATGAAAGCTTGAACTCGATCGGGAACATTGTAATCATGCAAATGTGGATTATCCTATATGTTTTCAAAATACAAACACTAAATTCTCTTGCAATGGTATTTTCTACCATAATGGGTGGATCAGAACAGGCAAAATCGAAACAGAAACCACCTGGTGGACCGTAACCATTGGGAAGAATGCCAGTGAACAACCAACTTTGACGATCTAAATTTGCACTTGCTTTCCAAATCATTTCCATTGTTTTTTCGGCTCGTCTTTTAGCAATATCTTGAAAATCAGCTCGACCAAAAAATAATCCATCAAAACCCATCTGAAGTATAAATCCTATTGAAATACATTTTCTCAAGAAATTCTCCGTTAAATACTTGTGCAAACAGTGAAGCCGATTCTCGTGAATGACCAAATGGATCAATTTGCCATCCGATCTTTGGTCGACCACATTCACCGAATTCATTACGTAAGAATTCAGCTCCGAAACTATGTTGATCAATCATAGAATTGTAATGTGTTGCTGCTTCATCGTGCATACACCATCCAGCTGAGATAAATTCGAGTCGACCTGAAATCATTTTTCGAATACAGATATGAACAATCAAACTATAGATATAAACCTTCATTGACAAGTTGTTTGACTTGATTTTGCATGTCTTGATTTTGTTGAACCCACCAACGCCAAAAGAATGCCATTTCGACATAGATAAATCGACGATCAGGACTTTGAAGAAGCGAATCAATAACTGAATCGATGATATATTGTACGCCATGCTTTCGAATATCTTGTCGAGCTGAATAAAATCACAATTTTAGATGAACAACATATTCCTTTCAAAAATACCTCCATAAAAATATTGATCAACTGTTTTAAGCCAACCAACATCATCGTGAGTATGTGGCACTAGGTGAACATTGAGTTTACCTTCTTTACCCAAATTACAAGTCTATAGATACAAAATAGGAAAAGAATATTAAATTATAGTATCAATCAAGAAAGAACTTTACACTATAACCACAATCGTTCGATGGTGAATGTGGTCTCGCATTTATGATCAAAACGAAGAAAAAACACACGAATCCAACAGTAATCGTTTGATGCATGCTTCTACAACATAAGATAAGAACTGCCGAGATAGTTGCGAAGATTATTTATTATATCAACTCTCTGTTATTTCAAAAATATCACAAGAATTTATTTTGAATCATTTAAGAAGAAGAAAAAGAAAACTGGTTGTTTAAACAAGCGGATAGCTAGCCATAGTAGCAACACCACATTGATTGTTTGAATTTCGGAGCATTAGAATGTAACCACTGTCACCCCAACCATCACCCCATGAATTTTTGACAATATAATAATCAATTGGATGTTTGCCACCATCATTACCGTAACCAACAGCTAAAACACCATGATCGAGATCAGTTTGTGAACAGGCTGGTTCATCATAGATACCACCAGAATATAATTGAAATGAATCTTGTGAAGCATCAATAGCAATTGCAATTGGACCGACTGTGGCGATAGCATATGTTAAATCAGTTTCATTTTTTTCTTTGATAAAAGCATAACCCTAAATCATGAGAGAATACGAATAAAATTATTTTCTTAACATAATCAAAAATTCAATTTACCGAATCAGTAGCAACAACATCTTCAGGTTTGAAACGACATTTGCCATCGAAAGCTTCGTATGGATAACTTTTTTCCGAATCAATACCATTGTTTTGTTTGATATATTCGAAAGCAGCATCCATTAAACCACCATCACAGCCCATATTGCCGAATTTGCCTGAGCAATCGACTAATTGTTGTTCAGCAATTACTGGAAGTACTTTTGTTTTGGCGAATGTTTGTCCTTCCAATGAACCAGTAGCTGAAAAAGCCCAACATGAACCACATTGACCTTGATCTTTAACTCCCGTAACATATCCTTCTTTACGCCAGTCTAATTTTCAAAACAAGAAATTTTAATTTTTACCTCTGAAAGCTAAATATCAACTCAACTTACCGACTGAATCGGGAATTTCGACATTTTCTGGTGCAACGAACATACGACCATTCTTTCGTTGTGCAATGGCATCAGCATTCATTTTAAATCCATTCATTTGTTTTCGAAATTCTTCATTGGTCTAAAGTAAACACGATCAATAAAAAGTTTTCTATAAAATATAAGACATACTAAATCACCGAATCGATTCATTCCTAATGTATATCGTCGAAGGCCCATATCAGCTTCGAGATTATGTAAACGAATTTTCTCAACATTTTTTTCCCAGATTGTTCGTCTATAAAATCAAATCGATTCGTAATACTCAAGATCGAAGTCGTTATTTACCGATTTATTTCTTCTGCAGTTGTTGCATACGATTTCTCGTATTTACGTTTAAATAATGCCCATAAATCATTCAATTCTTCGTTGAAAACCGGTGCACAATAAGCGCCCAAAACAAGACAACACAATATGAAAATACTTTTCATGACTACTGTTTTACTCCCGACAAAATGAAACTCAACTAAAGTCTTCGAGAAAAATCTAAATGCATTTTTATATTACAAAGCATAGATAAGAGTTCTAACTTGTCGTTTCTTTTTTTTTTGTTTTGTCATTGTAAAACGAAAGAATGAAAATTTATTATCTTTATTTAGATACAAAAAATGAATTAAATTCGTCCATCATTATGTTTAACAAATCGTAATATTATATAAACAGCTATTCGAAATACAATAAACATCCCGGCAAGAACAAGAAAATTCAATCCGATACTTAAATCTGGTTTGAAATATGCCAATACATCTTTACCAGTAAATGTTCCATTGAGATTATTTTCACATACTTCAATAACTGCTCCACTCACACACTGAAATACACGATCACCCATAAATTCTAATTGAATCGTTGCATCATATGCATATTTATAGAATGATATCCATTTGATCCAAACTGATAACCAATAAGGAATATTTTCAACAAAATATCCACCTATCAATAATAAACCAAGTAGAATAACATTACCAGCTACCCATGCACGTCCAATACTTCCGAATAAAGCACCAAATAGAAGACCTAATGATTCAGCAATAAGAACGCACATTAATACGAATATTAACATGGCAATGAATATGCCGAAATTCGAATTCATATTTCCCATCCAATAAACAATTGTAAATGAAAATGTTGGTAAAACAAGTTTTAAAGGTGTTTCAGAAAGACATTTAGAAAGATAATAAGTTGATAACTGAAATGAGCCAGTTGCTCGTTCTTTTTGAATAATTGATCGCTCATTTTGAAAGGATAAAATACCGGCAAAAGTCATTTCTAATGGCCAAAATATTAACATGAAGAATATGAGTGATGCACGATCTCGTATTGTTCGCTCACTGACATCCATTCGTAACCAAATAAGACCGCACATTATCGATAAACTCAATGCTTGTACACAATTGAGTTTACTAAATTGAGCTTTGAATGTTAAAAGTAAATTTCGTTGAAAGAGAATCGATGTTTGCGTCAAATATCCAACAGTCCATTTACTTTCTTGTTTGTTGTCGGTTAAATTTATATTTTGACTTTTTGGTAAATCAATTTCTTTTCCGCTTGGTTCCGGTGTGAGATGATAGTCAAGTGGTGTCAATCGATTTTTCAAATAAGCATCTTTTAAATCATCACGAATTGTCGTATCTTGATTAACAAGATCCATCATGAAATCAGCTGGATTGTATTGAGGAGGTGATTGATGACCAAGACGACCGAAATAATCGATGACATTCGATGGTTTTCCCTAGAGAACATTGAAATATACTCGTCAGTACAAACAAAACAAAAAATACCATGAAAATTGTTTTTCCATCGGCTAACAAAATCAAATGATCGAATGATTGAAAAATTTGCGATGATGGTTGATGAATCGAAGTGATGACTGTTTTTCCTTGCGTAGCTAATTCACGGAGTACACCAATTAAACCAACTGCTGATGTACTATCCAATCCAGATGTTGGTTCTAAACATTGAAACAAAAACATAAGCTTAGAAAATTAAATCAACAACATTGATCTAATCGAACCATCAAGAAAAATCACACTAGGATTCGTTAATAATTCAGTTGCAATATTTGTTCGACGTTTTTCTCCACCTGACACTAACATAATCGGTGTATTTGCACATTTGTCCAATCGTAATTGTCCAATAATACCATTGACTTGAGCTAATTTATCTTTTCTTGACATTGTTTTTGGTAATCGAAGTAATGCGGTGTATGTTAACTGTTGTTTAATAGTCAATGCTTCGAAGAATAGATCTTCTTGTAAAACATAGGCGAATTTATGTTTCATGCTTTTCTCATATCGTTGATCATTAATCCAAACATCACCTGTGACACCATATAATGCTCGACCAGAGAGAATATTGAGCAATGTTGTTTTGCCACAACCAGAAGGACCCATAAGAGCAACAACTTGGCCAGATTGTATTTGACCAGATATATTGTCAATCAATGTTCGTGAAATCATCTTTTCTTTTGATTCAGAATCGATCATTTTTGCTGGAATTTGAATCACTTTTGATAGATTATGATAAGTAATTGTAATTCGAGTTGATAGATCATTGATGATCTGTGTACCGACTGCTGACATTCGATGTTCAGGTATGTTAACAATCTGATCTTTGGATAAGTTTTCAGACGAAACACTCAGTGAATTATTTGTATGACTTATTTGATCTTGCATGATTAAGTATCCAGTGAAAAACGCTTATACATTGTACAATATGCAGGCTTTGGTATTTATACTATAGGTTTCTTGTGCTCTAAGCATAAAAAATCGTACAGGTAAAATTAGGTTAATATCGTCATTGTGATGTTTTTTGTGCTTAAAGCACACATTCGTGTCTACTCCTTTCGAACGAAAAAAAGTACATACATGCGTATTTTTTTATATTCTCATTTATGATCACATTGCAATAGTTAGATTGTTTTTTTTTTATTTGCATGGATTCGAATAAAAATCGTGAACGGCCTCGACATGATCTCACATGTGTCGTTTGCCAAGGTCCGGCTTGTGGTTTTCATTATTCTCAAATATCGTGTAGATCATGCAAAGGTTATTTACATAATTGACGACAGAAACGAATCATAATATCAATTTAATTATCTTGTAGAATTCTTTCGTCGTAATGCTTTGATACCAATTGTATGTAATATATTTTGTTTTTCATATTAACAAACAAAAACTATTTGATTTTAATTTCAGAATAAAATCAAATGTAAAAATAATTCGACGAATGAACGATGTCGAATCGAATTTAACATGAAAAATAAATGTAAACGTTGTCGTTTACAGAAATGTTTTCAATCAGGAATGAATACTGATTATCTCGTTCGTCAACAAGACAAACAATTCAAACAACAAGCAATCAAACAAAATCGTTTGAAGAAAATTTCATCCGATTTTGAAAATGATCAACAAATATTAACGGACATCCATCGAACATGTTTATCATATATTCGATCATCGTATTTAACAGCTATTCGATCGATTCCACCGGCATCATCGATAATTTCATTTAAACCATCATTAAATCAAACTTACTCATTCTATGAATGTACTCAATTAGAACATTTTACAACAGTCAAATTAATTCATTTTCTTCGTTTAATGCCCGAATTCGAATGTTTTAATTCTCAAGATCGTTTAAGTCTAGTGAAGTACAATCTTCTTCCATTAATTGTTTTATCGGATGCATTAGCTTATGATCGAACGAAAGATATTTTCTATGATATCAATGGCAATTCTATTCGAACGAAAGATGATGAACAACTTGCATATGGTTGTCGTGCACTCTACGTTCTTTTCTACGGTTCTGAAGAAACAAAAACTTATACTTCAAACATTCGTTTAATTCTCGATTCGGTTGACAATGATCCGATGATAATTCACTTGCTTATGCTTGTACTTATCTTTCTCAAAGGTGTTTCAATTAATGACGAACAATTATGGTCAATAAATGATTGTCAACATGTTTTTCAAGCACATTCAAAATATGTTGAATTATTATTTCGTTATTTAATTTCGAAATATTCGTATTCGAAGGCCATTCTACGAATGACTGACATTGTATACAATATTTTTCGAATTCAAACCGCTGCACGATTCTATCAACAATTAGTACGAATACGTGCCGAAACTAATGACATTCATCCATTGATTAAATCAGTTTTATGTCTTCCTTGATACGTTGTTTTTTTTTCTTCGTTCTTATACGTATATTTAAATCCATGTTCTATGCTTGATTGCATTTTATTGTTAGTTTCAATGTACGCACTAGATTAAAAGGACAACAACAGCAAATGAATCAGCATCGTTTAGTGTGCGTTGTTTGTCAAGGTTCGGCAAATGGATACAATTTCTCGCAAATAACATGTCGATCGTGTAAAGGTAGGAAATGGAAAGTAATTTAATTGAATTTGTTCATTTAGAGTTACAGAATTTTTTCGTCGAACTGCATTGTTACCTATTGTATGTTTTGTTTGAAAATCTGCTTCGATTTATCTTTGCTATTAGGAAAAGATCAAATGCCGAAATCAAGTGCGGAACGATAAATGTCCGATTCGATTTGATATGAAAGGCAAATGTCAACATTGTCGATTGTTGACATGTTTTGAAGTTGGCATGAGAAAAGATCATTTGATAACACGAGAAAAAAAACTCGATAAACAACAACGTATCGAAATCAATCGACGAATTCAAATGAAAATTCAAGAAGAAATTCTCACAGAAAACGATCGAATTTGTCTCAATCATATTCGAACATCCTATCAGCAAGCTATTGAATCCGTTGAACCTGCACATAAATTGCATTCAGTCGAACCATCGATCAATAAAACGTACTCATTCAATGATCTACTTGAATGTGATCAATATTTTCCATTTCGTTTTATACATTTTCTTCGTTCAATTCCTGAATTCGAATCTTTGGATCCTGCCGATCGTGTTTCGTTATTCAAATACAATTATCTAGCAATTTCTCCTTTACGTGATGTTCTCAATTATGATTCTCAACGAGATCTTTTCTTCGATGATAATCGATCGACACCGATCTCCGTACTCGATGAAAAATACGCACAAATCTGTACGAATCTTTTCATACTTTTCTGTGGTTATGATTATCATCAATCGTATACTTCACATGTTCGAACATTCTTTCAAAAAATCAATCAAAATCCATTGATTATTCAAATACTTTTGCTCGTCGTTTTCTTTCTCAAAGGTGCAGCTATTTATCACGATCAAATCTACACATTAATCGATAGTCAACGTGTATTTGCAGCTCACGTTAAATACGTTGAACTCTTATATCGATATCTACTCGATGAATATTCGTCCAATGTAGCACCGATAAAAATGCTTGAAATTATTCAATATATTCTACATTTACAAAATGATAGTTATATTTACAAAGAAAATATACATCAACAATCGTACAGACATGAAATGAATCCATTATTGAAATCGATTTTTCATTTACATGAATAAACGAAGACCGTATTTCAATTATTTGACTCGTTTCACATCTCGATTGATTTCGATATTATCGGGATGAGTTTGTGAATATCTTTCCGATCGAATTTGTGCACATTTTTCATAATAACTCAATGCTTTTTCTCGTTGATTTTTCTTTTCATAGACAAGACCTATATTTCGTCCCGCACTAGCCACTGATGGATGTTCATATGGAAGTGAGCTTTCATAGATTCTGTATGCTTCATTATAATTCTTGAGTGCACGATCATAATCACGCAAATTATAATAAACATTGCCGAGATTTAAATACGTATTGCCTAAACACGGATGTTTCGATGGTAAACAACGTCTTTTGATTTCGAGCGCATCCGAAAGATATTTTAATGCTCGTTTATAGTTCTTTCTTGCATCATGAATCATGCCGATGTTATTCAAACACCAAGCAACATATTCGTGTTTAGCATGATAAACATTCGTCCAGATAATTTGAGCTCGTTCGAATACATCGAATGCTAATTCATAGGCTCTTTGTTTTTGATAGACTTCGCCTATACTTAAATAGATAAAACCTAATTTCGAATGATTTTCACCGAAATTTATCTTCGTTAATTCTAATGCTTTGTTTAACCAATGTAAACTTTGTTGATAATCGCCTTTTTCACACGCCACTTTGCCTAATGCATGATAACATTTCGATCGATCGGGATGATTCGTTGAGATTTCATTTAATAAACGAAAGTAATACTTTTCTGCATCATTAAAATGTGCCATATCGACAAGAACATGTCCGAATAGTAACAAACGTGTCTGACCCGATTCATATTGTGTTCTCATGTGATCAAAAACGGCCTGTAAATCATGATCAGAATCACTGCATAATGTCATCGAAATGATCCAAATTTGTTCAGAATTTTGTTCAATTTTATCAAGACGAAAAACTGAACCTAACATCATCAATGTTTCATTTTCTTGAGGAAAATCACTGAGAGTTTCAATGTTAGCAAATGGTTTCATACCATCTCGATATTCGAGCACATTAATTTCGAAAGTAACATTTTCATATTTATCATCGTTTGCTGACGGACTACAAAATCGACATGCAATATCAGAATAAATCGTCGTTGAAAGAAATGAATTCGTTGAAATTAATTTGCCTTGTGATTGTTTGAGAATAGTCAATTCATCTTGAGATATTCGTTGACCACGATAGAGAGTCGTCGGATTTTTACATTGCCGTTTTGTTAGTTCATCTTGAAGATCACGAATGAAAAATCGTAGAGTAAATAAAACATCGATATCTTGTCGACGAAGACTTTGATTTAATACTCGATAGAGAATTGCATCTTTTGTATACCAACTGAGTGCACAATCGGACCGATAGGTTCGTTCAAATTCATTGATTGTTTTTATATCCTTTGGATCGTGATAAGTCTTTCGACAATAGGTCAAAAATTCGTGTTTATCATTTTTTGTTGGCTCCATTCGAAGTAAACAATCGATGAGAAGTTGATGATGAACAAAACGACCATCGATTGCATTCGTACTTCGATCGGCCGACATATTCGCATCGTGTATACTCAAAGAAAACATTTCCGACGAATCATTTCGTCCACGAACGACTTGAGTAATAAATTCATTGAGATTCGAAAGAATTCTTTTGATCTACAGATAAATATGATATACAGAATACGTCGAGACTTTCGTTGGATTTACTTTCGTATATTGATCTAACCATGAACGACGATAATCATCATTGTTCTTCGATGCATAAATATAGATTGATTGAATTTGTCGATAATGATGAATTTTAGGAATTAATTGTAGACTGAATCGATCGTGAAGAATAAGAATTAAATGATAATCTGATGATCGTGATCGAATATATTCTTCGCAATGATGAATATCATTGAATTTTTCGAGTTCATATCGAAATTGTTCTTGAATAAGTTGATATTCTTTGGAATTGACATCAGCATCCAACCAGACAAGTTGTTTTGTAAGCGTAGTAATCATCGACGTAATATCGTCAAATAATCCTTGTTTTTTTTGCTTTCTCTCTCTCGATTTATTTATAGACTCCTAGCATCGATAGGAAAAGAAAAGAAAAGAAACTATACGATATTCGCGGAGAAAGATACCAATCGTCGCTAGCTGATTCTCTTCTCAGGGTTGGCCTTCTATAGTTATAAAAAATACATTACATGATATATTTTTTAATTAAAGCTAAATCAATATTTAATGGTGAAGGAGATACTAAAAAGCACGTTCTTTCGTTCTTTCGTTTAGTCTTTGACTGAAAAAATAAAAATATTAAATCCGAACTCCCAGATTTGAACTGGGGACCTATAGGTTTCTATGATAAATCCATTACAGCCTACCGCTCTACCGACTGAGCTAAGTTCGGATATGTCGGTTAATTGTTCTCAGACAATGTCTTTTTATTTCGAAAGTCAAAAAAAAATAACATGAAAAATACGTTCTAATGTGATACTTGAGACAGACGGACGTGATGCAAATTCTTTGCTCGATGTTGTCGTTTGCAACCTTCGATAATTAATCCGAGTATCTAAACAAAGAACATGCCGTCCCATCGAATCGAAATGTGAATCGTTTTTACTTTATTTTTGTTATGCAAAATTAAATAAAGTAAAACAAAACATAGAATAGCAACGAGTACCGATGTAACGAAACTATGCGATAGATTTTCGTTGTCATCGGTATCGTCCGAATGACGATTAAATTTCAAGCCTACAATAAGAAATGCAGACAAACCAATAGTGTTTGATTTGAAAAGAAAATTGTTTACGAAATAATGGTCGTTTTTTAACTCCTTGAGGTATCATTGCTGCAGCCTCATCGACTTGAATATTCGGTAGTTTATTGAGATGATTCGCCATTGGATCTTGAAGTTTATTGTCAATATTTTTTCCTTGTACCCAATTTCGATCATCTTCAGCGTTCTGTTGAAAAACAACATTTGCGTCCAATGGTTTCGGTTCTAAATTATTACGTTGTGAAACACAAAACTAGAAAAAAAAGACTTCATACTAGGTCGTTCGTTGATTTGTTCGCGTTCTTCAAAAAAAAAAACATGTCATAGAAGAAATAAAACTAAAGTTAATTGCTTTCTACCTGGTTTTTCACCTGCACGGCCAAGTGGCGCACCTTCTACAAATGAAAATCGCTTTTTTTGCTGATTATAACTTCTTTCTACCTTCACTTAGTTTTGTGTCGTTCGTATTTCCATTGTTCATCAATATCTCTCCTTTAATTGCCTTCAGTATTTCGTTGGGTGGAACTCCTTCTAACATAGGTTCCGCTCTAGCTGGATTGTTCACTTCAGATTCATTGACTTCTAATCGACAGAGGAAAAAGAACTACTAAAGTACATTCGAATAAATCGAAAATAATTACTTGTACTAGTTTGATTATCTGAAATGATTGGAGCTGATATATTCACTTTCGTAACATTTAATGGAATGGTCGTTGCTAGATTTGGTGAAATAGTTGAATTTTTTAGATTTGATCGTCGAACTCTCGGTGCTAATCGATAGAAAAATCGACTTAATCGAAATGTTTCATTATTCATTGTTACAACTGAACAAAGATTTATCGACGATGAACCGATGATTGATTTTTCTTCCACTGATAATTGTTCCCAAATCCAATTGTTTGTCAATATAACTGATTTTGTCGAACAGATTTGTTTCGATGTATATTGTGAATTGTAAACAATGGGTACAATACGAGATTGATTGAAAACGAGACAAGCTATTTCAAGTTCAATTGCTATCATATGACAAATTAAATCGGAAACATTTTCTGCCGATGAATTCCAACAATATTTATTTAAATCATTGATAAACATTTTATAATCATTGTTGAGTGTAAGATTTGAAGGAATAATAAACGAACGTAGATTACATGTTATATTTTTTGCTTTCAAAATTTCGAGTATGTTATAACTGTTAGTAGTGACTTGCGATAAACCATAAATAAGACAAAATAGAAGAACTAGTTTCATTGAAAATGCAAATAATCTGAAATAATTATTTGAGGGTTATTCGCCTAGAAAATATCGTTAACAAAAAGAAAATAAACGAAACTTGGCCTATCGTTTATAGCGTTGTGACTGACAAAAGCAAGGAAAATATATGTTGATACTCATCAGCCGTTTAGTATTGAGAATAGAAGAACGTTATTACACTTTCGGTCTTTTTTTTCTTTTGAAATCGGTGAGTCATCCGTTTATTTGATACGCTACAATGACTTGCACACGCATAGACATATATGTATATACGAAAAAATTATCATGTGAATAGTTTACGTTTCGGTTGATAGGTTTATTAGGAATACAAAGTACACTTCATGTGTGTGTGTGTGTGTGGCTATGCTTGAATCATAATTTATCTAGCTTTTAGTCATTGTATAAACGATGGTTGAATGGATTATTTGTCGAAGTGAAAAAAAAACTATCTCGCTCTTGTTCTCATGTTGAAGAACGAAAAGAAAGAGAAAGTCGTGTTATTCTTTGACTTTTCTTCAGCTTGTTGCCTGACCACGTACTCGTTTTTTGATTCTTTTTAAAGAACAGAAAAAAAAGTAAACGCAAATTAAAGAGTGAAAAGAAAGAAAAACATGCTTATTTTTTCTTCTTCGGCATGCGAAAAACATAAGTCGGAAGTGAGTATTTTCTTATTTATTTATAGATGA
>ERZ778024.1536-NODE-1536-length-26557-cov-52.739642_pt1 | contig 26557 bp, 16 predicted proteins | sample MGYA00375754_ERZ778024 | MGnify/ENA primary metagenome ERZ778024 (study PRJEB29350, sample SAMN05389827) | bioreactor metagenome | isolation source: Thiocyanate bioreactor | place: South Africa: University of Cape Town | collected 2014-02-18 ...
TTTAGGAGATTTTCGTTTACCAATTGATTACAATCGATTGCCATCACGAGTTGTCCTTTTCGGAGATTTTCATTTACCAATCGATTGCAATCGATTGCCATCAGCAGTTGTGTTTTTCGGAGATTTTCAGCTGCAGATGGATTACAATCGATTGCCATCAGCAGTTGTGTTTTTCGGAGATTTTCAGCTGCAGATGGATTACAATCGATTGCCATCACGAGTTGTCTTTTTCGGAGATTTTCATTTACCAATCGATTGCAATCGATTGTCATCTCGAGTTGTCCTTTTCGGAGATTTTCATTTACCAATTGATTACAATCGATTGACTCGACTTCGTGTGTTATCCGGGTCGTTCAATCCGTTGAAATCGATTGACTCGACTTCGTGTGTTATCCGGATCGTTCAATCCGTTGAAATCGATTGACTCGACTTCGTGTGTTTTCTTTCTCTTTCAATCCGTTGCAATCGATTGACTCGACTTCGTGTGTTTTCTTTGTCTTTCAATCAATTGAAATCAATTGACTCGATATGGTATTGAGTTAAAGCTCGTGAGAAAATAATGGACCGTTGAATGTTGGCGAAGTATGTTTTTTTGACCATAGTTGGGTTCACGCTGAGTTGGGTTCACTTCACATGACCTAAAAATAGATAGAAATGTAAAAACAATATATATATATTCGTACTTTGTCGTACTTTGTGTACGCTCGTAACGCGTTGAGTTCCAGATTATTTTTCAAAGGAATAAATTTAGTTAGGTCAGTCCAAAAGTAGTGGCGGTGATATCTTTTCTCCCTTATAAATAGACTTTGAAAGAGATTTTTATTTACCTTTACATTTGGGAAATTCACACAAATGAAAGAAGATTTCATTCCATCGCATTTTGTTTCGTGAATGAGTGCAGAAAACTTTCGCTTTTATATTAAAGTGCGTACTGCACTTGAGCCTTTGAGGACCGAAGTTTTTTTCAATCGAAATCAACATGCATCGTCTTTTTATTTTATTTTACTTCAAAATAGCTACTCAAAAATAGTGTGATAATCAAAAAAACAGTTTTTTCCATCTTTTAAACAAAATGACAACTTGCAAGAGAAGCACTCTACGGTGGATCGAATATCTGTTTCCTTGGTGCTACCATAAGCACATCTTCTTCTGTTGCCTTTCGCAGACAAATGCATTTCATTGACAAAATTGAGTGCTGTTTTGGATAGTGTCAATGAAGGCTTGTTTTCAGAGGGAGGTCTTCCGCGACTCACTCGTTCGCTTCCGGAACAGAGGGACTTCGCTACTGATACCATGTAGTTCAAGTATGTTAGCTTATCTTGAGCTAACTGATTATAACAAATGAATGAGTTGCAGATCGATGCGTTTTTCGGACAGTCGATTGTAATACGTTGGCCATCTTTCAATCGACGAGAAATCGGAACAACTTCGTTGTCTCCATGATAATTCGAAGTCAAAGAAACCTGTTTGTTGTCCATCCATATGAAGACAATGCTGTTCGATCGAATGATTGATTTGCAATCTCCTCGTTCCATTTTATTCTATATTTTCTCTATTGTTTGAAGGTCACCAACTGATCGTATTTAATCAGTGTTGATCTTAAGACACTCTTTCGTTTTTCATATGTTTTTTCTTTCTTTCGGGATTCATGGATGAACTTAATTACTCTTTCTCTTTCTCTCTCTCTCTCTCTCTCTTTATATTACTTTTCTTTTACTAAGATTCTCTGGTATTCTTTTACCATTGCGTTTATAAAGATTCACAGTAGGAGAAAACGAATATGATATTTCAGTAAGAATGAGATAAAATACATTCCTTCTCTTTTTCTCTCGAACATATTTTCAGGTCCTTATCTGTGGGGAAAAATGTCTGATTAAATATTTCCCACTAAGAATTACACTGAATTCCCATCTCATAGTCGCACGTATCGCTGATATCTGAATCATACCGGGCATCGTATATAAATACCAGCTTCACTTTCTTACCAATTAATCATTTTATCCACTATTATACTCAAGTGCAAACACCATAGTTCCCACTGTACACAAGTTTATTAAGAATCGATTCAGAATTACCTAAAATGCATTATCGGCATCTGAGCACAACCAGAATGAAATATAAATTACACTCTTTTCCTCCAGATACTCACTTAATTATTGGTGATTCGTAATTACTTTCGGGAAGCACCTCTATTCATTTCCTCTGTTGATATGCTTCGGCGTTGAACAAAAGGAGTTTCTATTCACTTTTCTCTTTTTATTTTTTATTTTTAGATTCTTTTGTAATTGATTCCGATCAGTATTTTATAATCAATACGGTTCAAGCAAATCATACTCTCTATTGAATCAAATGGAGAGCGAACAAATGCGTCATAACAAGTTTACCCACATTACATAGATTCGACTTATTCTTCCTCCAATACACCACTTTTCTGAACTTGTACATTTGCTGTTTTTTTTTCTATATATTTTTCTATTTTAGATACATATTGATTCATCGAATTCTAAATACTGCTCTTCCGTCGAAATACAATATTACAATCATGGACTGTGAAACTACTACGAATGAAATAGTCGATCATTCGAATAAGGATGATATTCAGCAGACAACAAAGAAAAAGAAAAGTCGTGGAAATCGAGCGATGCAACGATACCGTCGAAAACTTCGAAAACAGAACATGAATCAAAGTATAACTGCAGACGTGGCAAGCGTTTCGTTGATTAATAAGGCCACAGTGACATTGGATGAACAGATTCAAGAGAAAAAGGAACAGGAACAAGAACAGACAGTGAAAGTCGTTCAACATGAAGCTGTGAATCTTGGTTCAAAATCAAACAAACACAAAAGACAGAAGAAACTTAAGAAAAAACAAACCATTGTTAAGAAAATCAAAGTAACCGGAAGTAAATATTCATCGAAGAGAAAAGTCAAAGAATTGCCAGTTATCAAAGATACATTGGATTATTCAAAAGTACCAGATTCAGTGTTTGATCAAATATACTCTTCTATTTTTGAAGAGAATGAAGATCTCCCATGCTTTTCGAATACGGTTGAAAAGATTCAATTCGTTCGTAAATATACTAGTTTAATTGATCGGTTATTATGAGGGATGTCATAATACCGTTACCCCCGGTAACGAAATGGTTACCCGAGATTCCTCAGATTCCTCGCCTTTTCAGATATAGTTATATCTTGAGGTAACGAAATGGTTACCCGACTGTCGAACTATATCTAAACATGTGAGGAATCTGAGGAATCTCGGGTAACGAAATGGTTACCCGACTGTCGAACTATAACTGAAAACGCGAGGAATCTGAGTAATTTTGGGTAACAAAATAGCTACTCGAATAATGAGCTTTCTTCCACAGACCCACAAAAGTTATATAAATTCTCTAATAATACAAGACGCCTTCACCCTCATCTTGCCTTTATGCTAACCGTGTACACATAAGCGCCTTCACCCTCATTTTCTATCTCATTGCGACAAGTTCCTCAGATTTCTTTGCTTTTCAAATATAGTTGGATAGTCGGGTAACCATTTCGTTACCCGAGATTCCTCGCCTTTTCAGAGATAGTTCGATAGTCGAGTAACCAAATGGTTACCGGAGATTTCTCAGATTCCTTGCGTTTTGAGACATAGTTCCCTTTTCAGGTAACAATTTCGTTACCCGTAACGTATGGATTCTGGTTACACTCAACATGGCTATTCTGACGTCGAACTTTTGTTACCCGGTGTAATGGTATTATGACATCTATGGTTATTATATGTGCAATTACAAGAATTACAATGGAAGTATTATCATCATATTGGAACGACACAGAATATTTGGAAACATCGTTTCTCAAAACAGTATGCAGCAAAATATTCCATCTATCCTACATATGGTCGATCGAAAAGTCTCATTGAACATCGTCTCAAACAAATAGCACAACATTTAGAAAAAGCACAAAATGCAATTCAAGAATTCAAAGTAGAAATATTTTCCAAATGTACACAGCATGATACTTGTGTCTCTGTAATGAACAAACTATCTTCCATTATTTATCAAATGGTTCAAGAAAAGCAAAAACAATTGTACTGTGAATTCGAATACAAACGAGAAATGTTAGTGTTAGATGCAACTGATCATCAATTATTTCAAATATTCTCTGATCTTCAACCGAATAAAGCACATGTAAGAAAGTGTTTTCCTTCATATCATATTCGTATTTATTTCTATTCATCCATTTTAGTTGATTGCAGCGAGACGTATATGGGCAGCAACAAAACAGCAGATGTCCATTGAGGCGGATATTGCTTGCCTCCATCATCGTCTCGCATTAACATTGTCATCACTATCTTCATCCCTGTGTTCATCCAATCTACTGATCTATTGTGTGATCGATGATATTGATACAAATCTTAATCAATTGAAGGAGACTACTCAAGTATCTACAATTGAATCCATTCCCACAAAGGAAATCGAAAGATTAGAACTACTGAAGAAAGATATTATTCGACAAGCAATTAGTACAAGTAAACGACTGATACAAGATTTATGTGATAGCATACAAGTCGAACGAAACAAGTTCTCTGTGGAGAATAGATACATGGAATCAACATCGGATTGGCAATCAAAGGTACTGAATGCCATAGAGATCTTGGTGGAAAACGTCGAAAAGGAAAACGCCGAAAGAGGAAAACGTAGAAGAAAAATGAGTAGAGGAAAATGTAGAAAAGGAAAATGACGAAAGAGGAAAACGTAGAAAAAGAGAATGACGAAAGAGGAGAATTAATTAATCTCTTTTGATAAATGCTTTTATTGATTGAAGGAAAGACTAGAGGAAATCAAATACATAGCATCATCTTATTTCTTTTTGTTTCCAATTAACAATGAGGCTCCTGACAGAAGTTCACGTGCATTGATTTCCTTTCTAAGGTATCTATTTCGCAAAGTTTCAATTCTCGCTTGATAAGCTATCGTTTTCGCTGATTGCTTCGGTGCTGATGCACCCGCTTCCAGCTGAATCGAAATATGCTCAAAGCGAACAAGTTCGGACTGAATCAGTTGGATGAATGACCAGATGTTGGGGTGCTTCTTTGCTAGTCGCGTAGAGAATCGAAGATTGTAAGCTAGAAGACAGAGAATGGAAAACAAAGTTGCGTGATATATCATGTGTAAAGAGCAGTAGTTCATTCACCTTCGCACGTGTTGTTGGTTCGATGATCTGCATCAAAGAAGTTCCACATACGCAATGGGACAACACCGTACATCCATTGATTTTTAAAATAAGAGAACAAGGCAGTCAAAGATGTAGGTAGATTTGCCTGTAAAAATTGAAATTCGGAGCCAACTTCGTCCATAGGTAAGAGACTTAAAGCCATAAGCTGCCGACAGTGATCCCGAAGAGTCGCGTTATTCAGATATTCACTCGCCAAACCGAGATCTTTAATGTTTCTGTGTATCGCCTGATTAAAGTGGAACATACATCCACAATGGATGGCTCCCGAAAACTAAGAGGCGGTAGAATATCTCGACCATGGTTGAGAAAAGTAAATTACTCACCTCCTGTTCCACAACTGGCAACAAACCAGGTTCAAAATCTGAGACAATGCGTTTGGGATTGAACTGTGTATTACGAGCAATCGCTTCCTCTTTCAATCGTTCAAACAAATCCGTGTAAGTCTTAGCACGTCGATTAGGTAGAAGACCAAATAGAACAGGTAAACCTGAAACGAAAGAAACCGAACAGGACGATTAGCGGTATTAAATATGATTGATTAGGTACCTTGTCCAAATTTATGCACGTGAATTATGTAGACTTGTTTGAATGGAGCAGGAGTAATGTCGAAAGTACCGTCCATGAAAATAGTTTCGCTTTCAAATAGCAACTGCAATTGCTCCTCGCTTGAAAAAGCGAGCAGACGATCTTTCCCTCTTTTGAGGAATACGTCAATAAGTAAATAGCGATTCGATGAGAGTGTACTGCGATACATCTCTGGGATCTCAAACATGAAAGACGATGGTATCACAGGCGTATTCTTTCGACGTGCTTTGCTCATATTCGAACCTAAACAACGAAAAACGTTTCAAATAGAGTATTTCACCATCGTGTATCACATAGCACGTACGATATTCTGTGATGGTCGGCATGATTGCCGTAGCTGCTCTCGAGAGCTTTGCCTTCACGACTTCTTCATCGTATATCTTAGTGATCGATGTTGTTTCCGCTAGTATTCTTTCTTTCATCTTATCACGAAGATGTTTCGCCGCTAATTGATCTGGATCTACTGCATGGTTGTGAGAATTGGTGATAAGGACTAGTTCATCAGTGAGAGTGGTGTGTACGTATACACAGCAGCCGCGTTCCACACACAACCAATACTTCTTCAGTGCTGTCGTCTTGTTGCATTTAAATAAGAAATTCTCAAATATTAATAATGGTTTTCCTTTGTTGGATGTCGCAAAAGAAACCTTTGATTCTTGGATTTCATTTGAACTACTTTCAGCAGATGTATCCTTTTCCATGCTAAGGATGAACCTATCTATTTGAGTATAAAGGAATTTCTCCCTATATTCAATGAGAAGCTGTGTTGCCGGTTGATTGACCAATAAAAATAAAACAACCATAAATCATCACTGACATCTTCAAGCGTTCGATATATTTTCTCTCTGTATCTCTCTTTCTTCATTTTCCTTTTCTACGTTTTCCTCTCTCGCAAATTTCTTTTCTACGTTTTCCTCTACTCATTTTTCTTCGACGTTTTCCTCTTTCGGCGTTTTTCCTTTTCGACGTTTTCCTGCAACCCCGCCATAGATACCCGTCGTTCTCATATGATTGAACGTACAAATTATATCATCCAATACAAAATAAAAACAATGGAGCTGTAATAATACTGCGAATATTTAACAGACTCTTCCACAAATATTTTAAAAATCAGCACCACTCATTTTATACTCAGTCCTTCTCTTTCATACGAAAAACAAAACAATAGATTTACCATTACAGAGCATACAGATTTCGCTCTTTCAAAAACTAGTTGATACATCTTTATCTATTACCTACTATGTCTGCTTATTTTCTATTTCAGATACATATCCAAACAACAATTCATACACTGACTTCAGTATTAAGCAAACTCATAGATATATCTTTTACTCCGAGGCATCGTCTATCAGTGATATTTTCATCCTATAAACATCATCATCGGACCAGAATGGTACCATTTTTCTGTCTATAAGAATCTTAACAATTACGTGATGTTACTTGGAATGTGTATCAGTGGGAAATTTCCCATTACCCAGAATAACATTCTTTCTTTATACAGTATAAATACCAGTGAAATCTATTATTCGAATACCTATATTTACCTTACATAATCCTAATCACAAGCACTACCGGTTTTCTTTTATCGAATGAAATCAACAACTAGATTACGTTCATATTATCGATCACCAAAGTAATATACTCAACTTGTTCCATTCGACTGAATTACACAAGAACTGAAAGCTGAAATAACACAACTCCAATGTGAAACAGCATCTCCGAACTCCAATAGAATTATTAACTGTCCAAATACACCAATCGCCTTATCACATGGTGTTCCATATGCATTAATGAACTACACTCATACCAAATTAATCTCTAAAAATCAAATAGGACGAAAATTCCGGACTTGTGGTCGTTTATTTGATAAGCCTCACCAGTTTATTGAATGACCATCTGCTCGTTGAGAAATGAAAAAGATTTCGATCTGAATAACTGGAAGATGTGAATCTTTCGGAATCAGTTCGAAATTGTTTCTATTTCACTATGCAGATATTTGTACCACCTGAAGATTGGCTTCTGAAAATCGAAGTCGAAATTCCGGACTTGTGGTCGTTTATTTGATAAGCCTCACCCTCAACCCCCCTCAACACCCTCACCCTCAATATCTCCGAACTTACCTGATGATGAATGGGATAAGCTCCATTCGAAACGATCGTCGTAAGTATAGCTTGGAGATATACATATTTATGTTTGAACCTCACCCTCAACCCTCAACACCCTCAACGAACATCATTCAAATACAACTATAACAGTTCATAATACATTCGAGCTTGTCTTCATATAAAGGTCTCCGTTAATTAAAGAAAGAAACAGAAGGTTCTGCACAATTCAGTTTGAAATAAGAAGAACCGTAGACTCTCGTACCACAGGTTTCGGGGTATCAACACGATTGGCCACGCCCATATATTAGAAAAAACAAAAGATCCAGAGAGAAACGCGACAAAGGCAATGAGAGACCGGAGCTATCATCAGAAATGACATCTCCCTAACATCAGTGTAAAGCAACTATTTAGCAGATAATACTTTTCATCGTACGAGGAAGTGGAAGGTCAGTTAAATAACGTTCGTCAGTTGGCTCACTTTCTAACTGGTATCGAGTGTCAACAGACAGTCGCATTTCGGATCGCATATTATCAAACGAACCATGAATAGTATAGGCAGTGAATGTAAGAAAATCACCCATTTTATATTCTTTCGCAGTTAATAGACGACAGCTTAATTCGCGTTGCAGCTTTGCTGTGTCAAGTGAAAGTGTTCCTGTGCCTACGTAGCCAGCAACGTTCATCTGAGGTTTATTGTCCTTATTCAAGCAAACAACATCGATATCCATTGAGCAATAAGTATCTAGTAACTGTTTGTTTTTATGCGAGCCTTCTAGTAAAAAGAGGCCACCCAAACTCAGTGGTATGCTACCAAGAGGTATCCACGCTGTGTAAAGTTGTCTGGTACCTCTTCCAAAAAAGACAATATCACAGTGAGGAGCAGCACCATTGTTTGTCGTCATCGTTCTTAGCCAAATACATTTGTATCGTTTTGCTTGACCACCTAACAAATCAGAATAAAACTGTATGATTTTTTCGCTGCTCAGGATGCGTTCAAGAAAAGGTTGAGCTGCTGTTTTGTTGGCAATATCTAGACGTAACCGCATATTTGCAGTACCTATAGCATATGCTTCGTCCTTCTTGAATCGAGGATCTAATGTTCCTTCATTCGATAAAAGCTGGAGCACAGCTTCACGTGCTGCTCTTATGTCATCAACATTGAGAAATCCGGGTAAGTACAAATATCCATCATCTTCCATACGTTTCCGTAGGCCACCTACATCATCCGACATCGCGGAACTGTCTTGTAACCAACCAAATGCACTGGAAGAAGTATCGATTTTGCGTCCGTTACATGATAGTGGTAACGTAGAAAACATCTCCAAGTCGTCCATCGGCAGTTTAAGTTACGTTTATTCTCTGTAAGTAATGGAAATCTGAAAATGATCCATTGCTATCATTTCAACTATACATGTCACAGGAACAAACGGATTGCATAGAATCGCCTCTGCGACGAAACTCGATTGCACAGACGCGATAATACAGATACAGTTTCTACTGATATATCCTAGTAAACAGATTGTTCAGAAAATCACAAGACAGACATAAAAGCTTTTCAGCGCAGCATCTTTTGGTGCTAAAATGTAGAACTCACGCATCTTCAGAAGCTTTCAGAAGATTCAATGATGCCTATAGATCACGATTACTCCGAAATAGCTGGAAGGCATTTTCGTTTTGGTCTCAGCATGTTTATACTATGCTGACAGATATTGATAGATCAGCCCTTCACCTCAAATTATATTTCATTGTTTTTTATCAACAAAACGACGTATGCTGCACTATTCATCCACACTTCTAAAGCATTCTGTTCTATTTTCCGCCTTTCATGGCCTGTGACGTGTTCATTGACCTTTTGGGCTGCGATCAGAACGTACTCATTGATTTCTCTTCTTTGTCTTGTTTCTTCATGGACCGACAGTCAACGAGAAGGAGGATCGTGACACTCAAAGGAGAAGGAAACGGAAGAAGAACCGTAAAAATCTCTATAAAATTTTCACTTACTATTCCTCTTCGTGAAATAGATGTGAGTTCTACGAAAATGTTGCTAATACAAATTCCTTAATCATTTACTTCTGAGCCCATGCACACACTATTGTTCACTATCGACCTCTACTTGCGTTATCTTGAAAATATTTTCCGATGATTTCGATTTCAATGAACTAGTGCTAGTTGGCTTTTCAGTTTTTAGATGACATAGTCTCTGCCTTTTCGCTTTGAATCGTGTATAATCTCAATTTCATATAACTCAAGAGATTCTTTTCTGTTGAGGAAGGTTGAATGAATTGAATTTGAATCCGTTACTCTTCCTTTATTGAAATTATTCATTACAGTTACGTTTCGTGGTGCACTGCACTACTTCTTCAGACGTTATGACTGTACAGCTGTTTTTTCAAAGGATAGATGAATTTCTTCTTTTTCTTCTTTCGCTTCTTTCTTTCATAATAGTGATACAGGAGAACAAGACGGTAAAGTGACTAGGTCGGGTTTGAAACCTCTCCTGTATCACTATTATGAAAGAAAGAAGCGAAAGAAGAAAAAGAAGAAATTCATCTATCCTTTGAAAAAACAGCTGTACAGTCATAACGTCTGAAGAAGTAGTGCAGTGCACCACGAAACGTAACTGTAATGAATAATTTCAATAAAGGAAGAGTAACGGATTCAAATTCAATAACTCAAGAGAGATGACTAGAAAGGTAACATACGAGGGTTACTGAGATGGAGCAATAAGATAGGGAAGCGGCAAATCAGTATGCAATGCAGCAAGAAGAGAGGGAAGGGAAGAGTGGGGAGCCACAAGAAATTGGCTTTAACTTCCATTTACTATTTTCCGTCGTGCAGTGTGCCTGAGTTCCACAAAAGCCTAATCCCATGTAAAAATAAGTTAGCGATGAAGAATTTAGCGGAAGAAATGTTACCTTTTTGAACCTGAAAACGCGTTAAATATCGCTGCGACGGGAAAACTGTGTATGATTACGTTAAATCGCATCTTTAACACGCTTTCGTGTTCAAAATGGTAATATTTTTTTAATTTCCTACTGTTAGTTTTTTCACATGGGTTTACTCACTTAACAAGTAAAAAACAATGAAAAAATTTACTTTTTGTACACGTGCAACAGCTATATTTCGACTTAGTAGGGCCATAGGCACGAATCCTTTCGGGCTTCTTTAGTCGTATGAAGTCCTACTTATAGGCATAAAATCAGCGCAAACGACGTACGATAGTTGAGGGTATTTCCTCGTTAGTTAACTATGTCATACAGAGTTCCAACGTAATCTTTCCTAATACAAACTAGGAAAAACGTGCCAGCATTAAGAAAAACTGTCTCCATAGGAAATAAATAAAATTGAAGAAACAACAAGTTTCGATCACTCTTTGACTTCCTTTACAATTCACTCAATATTATGAGCTTCAATTCGATGTTTTTTTATATCGAAGGTGTACTTTTTCTCGCCTTCACCTCTGTTATCAGACTCACATTCATAGAATGACTTTCGTTTTTGACCAACAAAACTCAAAATATCAGAATATGTGGTTTAACGTCTATTTTTTACTATTAAAACAAAAGCACAATAATATGAAATGCTATTGAATAAGGGTTTATTTAATATATCTGTTTTAGAAGTATTTTGTGATGGATTCAGAAAAATCGGGTTTTAACGAGGCAGGGCGGAATATCCCGTTAAAGATCGGCATCCCATCAAAGTATTTTTACTGTTATTGATATCGAGATCGGGTTCGAGATGGAAAAGTCTAATCTAGCCGGACTGTATTACCAAAGCTTTTGGAGAACCGAGTTCTACATTTTGGTGTCGGAAAAAACGATTTCGGAATTTCGGTCTTTTCCGAGTTTCGTGCATACCTGAGTATAATGTCGTCAGCACAGGCGTGTATCGGTAGGAATTAACTAGGTCCTAATCTGACTGGTGCTCAGTCAAGACTGGTATTCGCCTAACTAATAAAAACTCTACTGAATGTCTTGCACTTTCTCTTTTCCGAATATATTGTATTGTTTAATTTTGATATTATTGAAATACTGATCTAAACTGCGATATCCAACCGATTAATTGCACTCACATTATCTTTCAATACCATCCTTAGTAACGGATGAACACGTAAAAATACACGTATGATTTATTTATCGAATATTATAGCTTATATCAAAATATCGATCGGCTTAAAATTACAGGGTGGTGCAAAACCTTTACGCCCCCCTCTACAATTTTAACCATCAGTGATATCCCAAATGTATTTTACATAGCTCGATAGAGCTCAACGAGCTCTACAAAACTATATGTATCAAAAAAATTTTGAGTCATCTTTTTGAGGTAAAAGATTCAAAAAAACTACGTTGAAAATCACAACAAACGCTAAAAAAACTAATATTTTTTAATGGAAGAAAAATATCGATTTTTCAATAGGATAAACTTTTTTCCTTACTTTTACTAACACAAACATTCTGAAATGTGCTCAATAGATGCCGCGTGAAAAACTGCACCTAATGGGTACATTTCAGAATGTCTGTGTTAGTAAAAATAAGATAAAAAGCTAATCCTATTGAAAAATCGATATTTTTCTTCCATTAAAAAATATTAGTTTTTTTAGCGTTTGTTGTGATTTTCAACGTAGTTTTTTTGAATCTTTTACCTCAAAAAGATGACTCAAAATTTTTTTGATACATATAGTTTTGTAGAGCTCGTTGAGCTCTATCGAGCTATGTAAAATACATTTGGGATATCACTGATGGTTAAAATTGTAGAGGGGGGCGTAAAGGTTTTGCACCACCCTGTAAACGGTCACGATATATTCGTAAGGAGAAAGTATAAGTTAGTCGATAAGATTCGTATCCATTGGGTAAATTTCGATCAAGCCTAGGTACTCAACTCGGTTACTATTTAGTTCATCAGTAAAAACTAAGACCGATGTGTGTTCACGCCGACATTCCGTTGTACTTACATTTAAAACTGAACAAATTGCTTCAGTTCAGCGAACATGGTGATAGAATCGTCCTCTTCGCTTCCTCCGCAACACCATACATGTATAACTTGAGAGTTGAATTCAACTATTGCTTCAACTTTCAACTTTCAAATTTCATTTACTTCAAGTTTCAACTGTCTCAAATGTGACAAATTAAGGGCGAGGGCATCTATATGTACACGGTCAGAGAGAGCAAAGATGAGGGCTAGGATGTACAGTGATAAAGCTGTATATATGAACGTAGATGCAAATGTAGTGGCACGAAGCTTGAGAGTTTTGATCTATAAGTTTGCTTGGAAATTAACATGAACAGATGAAGAACATTCGATTTCTGACAACGATGCGAATGCAGTATTGATCCATAATGATCGATATGATTGTAGTGGTGACTAATCTGAACACTCAAACCGTTGCAGTTTCTGATGAGGTTTCTGTCTATATGAAACGATACAGCTGATAGCAAAGTTCTGTCAAAACGATTATGACCAATTTTAGTCCGTGGGTGAAATTGACGGTGGTAACATTCATTGTGAAAAAAATGGTTTACTGACGTTTACTCTCGAAAAAAACTCACTTACCCAACGCTCACCCTCGGACAAAATCAGCCCACCGATGTTCACCCTCCCAAAAAATTTGAAACTTGAAATAGTTGAAACGTGAAGTAGATGGAAGCTGAAAGTTGAAGCAATAGTTCAATTCAACTTTCAGGTTTGACACTACAGGGTGGTAAACAATATTATTCCAGGGGGGTAACGCTATCATTTTGAATAGCAACCACAATGAATTTTATACCAAATGAAAGCCCGTGAAAAATGGGATTTTTTTATGCCAAATTGTAAGGATCATGAGGTTAAAAAATTATTAAACTACTCAGAAAATGCTAAATAAGTGAGAAAATCCCGTTTTCTAATTTAAAAAAGACTCGATTTTTCAATGAAAATGGCTCTTTTCCATCATTTCCCTGATAATTTATTAATTTTTTAATCTCAAAACACGGGCTCAAACAAATTTTGATGTATATAGTTTTGTAGAGCTCGACGAGCTCTATCAAACCATACGAAAACATCAAAAGAAAATGCTGAAACCACTTTCGAACTACAGTCTCATTTGTTTTCGAACCCAAAAAATCTAAGGTTTCCTTAAGTTCGACATGAAAAGTTATCATACCCCTTACAATTTGGCATAAAAAAATCCCATTTTTCACGGGCTTTGATTTGGTATAAAATTCATTGTGGTTGCTATTCAAAATGATAGCGTTACCCCGCTGGAATAATATTGTTTACCACTCTGTACTGCCGCAACAGAACTAACTTTACAGGCTATGGTGCTCATTCTGTCTTTCTCTAAAATATACAAATGTTTCCAGCATTGATATTTTAAATATTAAAAAGTTAGTTATAAATGTGAATATTGGCAAATATTCATACCACCGTGGAAGTGTTTTGAAGGATAAGTGTCCGGGCAAAATTAATTGCATATTCGGATTCAGCGTGGTTGATAACCCCCGTCGCCGTTGAGATCTCGAGAGAATACTTCCGATCATAAGCAAAAAAAATTTTCCAAAATTCAATGGATTATGAACGCGACAGAACGAAAAAAAGATTCTGCCTCGCACTGGATTCGAACCAGCGTCGCGTTCAATCACGCTATACATAAGCCACTCGGCTACATGTGAAGTACTTCTCTCTCTTCTCCTTCGCACATCGTTCATCTTTTTCTTTAAACAATTTTTTGCTCAATGAGAGTACGTTCAGAAATAACAACGTCGTTGATTGTTACTCAGTTCCTGAGTGCTGATGTCTCTGTATGAGTCATCGTCAATGATTTCCTTGGACTCACGTACAGTGAATCTTCGATCGTGAATGCGAATGAAATGAAAGTTCATCGAGAGTCTTTTTTTCAATGGTGGTCTATTGAAGTAGAAATTAAAAACGACAAGTTGTTAGTCGATAGAGAGAAAAATAGCTTTTAGATAAACGATAAGGTGAGACGAAACACAGTTAATCATTGAATCAAAACCGCGTGTTTCTGTTGAAGTCGAAAGCGTAAGAGAAGGAGAAGTTTTCTTCCGAAAACCACTGACTTTTGTTTCTGCAGTCTGAATTGCAGATTTGCCACACCTCAATGATATTGCTCGTGTTCGAAATCGTAGCGAAGCTCAAGAATATCCTCGAGCTGGACCAATTGTTGATATTGAGGTGTACCACCGAGTCTTGCTATCAGGCAAAATTGTTCAGGACCAATAGGTACTTTTCCAGATCGGATGTGTCCTTTCTTTCGGTCGATGGCGCCGGAATAGATCGCTTTTTGAATGAATGGATACAGATGCGACAGAGATGTTTCCAGTCGTTTTCTCGTTGGTTGTCGTTTCTGTTTTAACGGAAGAGAGATTATTGACGGTTGAATATGTTTATGCAAGTTTAACCAATAGTTCGGAGGATAATGTTGTCTTCGAAGATTCATTGTTCTACAAAGACAGGTGTTTCTTTGGGAAAAAAGATTTTTCGGTTCTCTTTCAGAGTAAGATGTTTATTTTACTCGAAGAAAAGAGAGAAAAAGAGCAACATCGCACGATGAAATAATCAAAAAAATGAGAAATGTCCGCATAATCACAAAGAAAACAATCCGCGACAACAACGGCAACAGCAGAGAACATCGTTGACGTAGAAACGTTCAATCACTTCGTTCGTCAACCACACACCTAAATAGGAGAATGATGACAGACTGATGGTTATCTCGATAAATGAAATGGTAAACTACCGGCATCGGAACTGAGGATGAATCATCTCTTGACCAATCGCATGTGAAGATGTGAACAACGTGGAGGAAGTGTCGAATGTCAAATCAAAACGATGTTGCCGATGATCATCGAGGAAATTTTCTGAGGATTGACCACGTCTCCAGGAGAAAGCTCAAGAGCCGATGCATCGATCTTCTTCATTGTTTGACTAAGACGGTGAGTGACAAGTTTGATCATTTTCCAAATGTTCTCTTCTTTTCTTTCTTCTTCTCTGGACACGAGCATCAGCATCAAATGCAGCGACAGTGCGATTCGCAGGATTGCCGAGATGATGCTGTTCCGCAATGATGACAATCACCTAGAAAACAAACGTACACACATCGTGTTAGCCATATAGAAAAGATAAACATTCAACAAAACGAAGCGCAAATCTTTTTTTCTTTTCTCAAGCGATTTATCAATTTACCGGTCGAAATGTCGGCATTTCTTGCACAACAATCATCCTGCTTTTGCACAGCATGAGAACGACGTCGAGCACCACTACTACCGCCACGATAACCACCAATATACGGATTAAATCAACGAGGTTCATAATTATATCGAGGACTCGAGTTTCGATCTACTGGCCACCGTCAGTGCGTGTGTGCTTTGAAAGACGATTGCTGGGCTCGAAAATCATATCGATCAGTGGTGTCTGAAGAGAAAAATCGGACAAATGATGAGAATATGACGATGGAAACGGTTGAATACAGAATCTTTACTCAATGACATCAAGGCGACTGGTTCAGTTGCCGAGAAAGATCTCAGAACTGGCGTGTTGTGAGCAGTGGTCGAGCGACTGGAGGGCAGAGATAAAGATGATTGATCGAATTCGTGAAATCTTCAACGAAAAGAAAATCAAATGGTGATAACAGTAATCATCGGTGATTGAGATATGAAACGAACTGCAGTACCCAGGTCAACCAATCCGACGTCGAATCCGATAGGATCCTATAGGATCCGATGAACCGATAAAACCCTATAGGACTCCTGGTGACGGAATCGCGTAGGAATCCGACCATCGGATCAACGTCAAAATCCGATGGTATCCGATAATATCCGATGACTACCGTTGGATCTAAAATTGTGACCTATAGGATTCTGTCAGATCAAGCTAGTAGGATCCTATAGGATTTCCGTTACCAGGAATCCGACGTTTTCCTGCAGGAATCTGTCGAATCCTATAAATTCCCATATTTTCCAATATTTTCCTATTGGATTCCGATCGGATCCAATCGGAACCCTTCGAATCCCATTGGATCCGACATCGGATTGATGAACCTGGGTAGTCAAGAGATGTTTCTCTCTCGAAATTTTGGGGAAATGAGAACAAGACTTACTTATTCGTCGAATCCTTCTCCTTTTTATTTTGTTCTTTTTGATAGATAACGATGAATGAAGGGCCGATGTCTCTTCCTATTCTCGTGGCTGGTTGAGTCGATGACAGGAAGCGAAGAGGCGAACAACCAGCATCTTTTCTTAAACTGTGTGGTGGACTCGCATCTGTCGCTGAATCCACCTTCACTTTATCCGGATTCATCTGTTTTTTCTGAAAAAGGACATTAGATGTGAAAGTAGGATGATCATTTCAAAAAATGTTCTCTGGTCGACTAAGTCCCTTAGTTCAGCCACACATAACAAAGATGTCTGGCTGAGAAGAAAGAACCATACACGTGGAAAAAAGAACGATTTCGAATTAAAGACAGCTTTCGAAGACGCTCGGTTTGTCTTCTCGTTAATGAATTAAATGGAACTTATTTGAATTGACGAAAAAAAACAATTAAAACCGATCATTTTTTGGAGGAAAGTGAGAACTTTATTTCGAGAAAATACAGAGGGCTTTTCAAACAAAAAAAGAGAGAAAATGAAAAGAAAGTTTCGTATCGCTGTTGACTGAAGCAGTTGAACGGAGAGGAGTATAGGGGTAAGAAGTCGTCCATAAGATTGAACGACGAAATCATGATGGTGTTGCTGCCCGAACGATCTGTTTTTTCAGCAGATAAGAAAACCGAATAAACTTGTATCTTTTCTCTTCGCTGAAGGAAAAGACGTGGTGAGAGGAAAACACGTTTGTCTATGTGATGATCGTCAGAGAGAGAAAAACAAGAAGATTTCGTTTCAAACCAGTAGTAGACGATCTTCAATGAGAAAAAAAGATTAGATCCAATCATTCAGTCGATAAATAATCGCTTTTACGATCAGCAAAAAGCTTGAACGAAAAAAGCTAAGCTGAATTCAATTAGGAAGAATTATTGCAAGGCGTACACTGGCAACAAATGAAAAGATTCAAAGGGATCTATTTCATTATGAGTAGAACAATTCAAGCATCCTGCGTCAACCCTTTCTTTATGCTTTTCGACCAGAGTTTTTCTTCCTCTGGTATCTATGCGGATATTTGTTTGGCAAGCTGCCGTCATTCAATGCTGAGAGCAGAAATCAATGGATACCAAGATTCAGTATAGCTATCGATTAAGAATCGATGTTTGATGAACGAAGAACGTTGAATCTTCTGCATCTTCGAAAAGATCGATCTCTCTTGCTTCTTCCTTCTCTGTCGAGAAATCGATTAACGCACGTTTTTACATGGTTGCTGTCAGTCTATTCAGAAAAGGCCTAGACATATATCGAAGACGAGAAAACGATAGTTTTGAGAGTCAGAATCGTATTCCAAAGTAGTACCCAGGGATGGAGAGCATACATGAAGCAAATCAACGATATCATTCGATAAAATCTCCTCTTTCTCGCCTAATACAGTCTTTCGTTCTTGTTGGACGTCAATAGTTGAAACCACGAGAAAAAGAAAACTAGAGAGAAATAAATTGTTTCGACGAACAGCCTTTTGATTTCTTCCGTAAATCATTCGTTGAATAGAGTGAAAAAGAAGATTTCTTCTTTCCGATCGATTGGACAGGTTATTCAATTTCACTCATCGAACTCAATCGATGTAACGGCAATCAGAGTGAAAGCGATGCTCATAAAATGAAAGGGCTTGGTAGCTAAACGTCGACAAGAAAATGTCGACAAAAAAATGGCGAAAGGTGAAATGTCGACAGGTAAAAATTTTGACATCTGAAATGTCGACGTGCAAAGATGTCGACAGGCAAAAGGTCGACCTATAAAATAATGTCGACAATTATATCGGAATATACAAAATCGCGTAGTATATGCTGGTGTATTTTCTCTTTTTTCTTCTGTTTCTCGGTGTGTTCACCTAGATGTAAATACTTAGGGCAGTCCAAAAGTAGTGGCGGTGACCCCTTTTCCCCCTTATAAATAGAGTTTGAAAGAAATCCTTTTTTACCAATCGATAGAGCGGGAAAACCTGCATGTTTCTGTACTAATTGACCTATATCAAACTAAGATTATATTAATGAAACTTCAACAAAAACTCTTTTTTGATAAGGTGTGGCTGGTAGTAACAGTGCAGAAAACCAAATCAGTCATGGCAATAGTTCCACAGGATGTCGAAAATCATGACTACCTGATACACTCATCTTGAGACTTTTACCACAAGTACACCTTAGTGAGCCCTGATCGTCGCCAACATATCAGCGTTTTCTGACTTACCAAACTTGGATTTCGATGTTAAAACTATAGTTTTTTTGAACGAAGTCTGCTCTGTCGAGTTATACGAAAAATCCAGTAGTTTTGAGCGAATTCATAAGAAACTTGATAATTCATCCCCATGCAGGAATATCCATCTTGAATACGACTGATTTGTTTGACTTATGAGCTACCCTATAACCAGCTGATGATTTGGATAAAATTAACCTTGATCATCTGTTCCTTGGGAATGAAAATGATCAGTTTACACTAAGGAAGTTTTCCGGATATTCTGAAATCTCACGTAATCGATTTTCGTATAACTCGACAGAGCAGACTTCGTTCAAAAAAACTATAGTTTTAACATCGAAATCCAAGTTTGGTAAGTCAGAAAACGCTGATATGTTGGCGACGATCAGGGCTCACTAAGGTGTACTTGTGGTAAAAGTCTCAAGATGAGTGTATCAGGTAGTCATGATTTTCGACATCCTGTGGAACTATTGCCATGACTGATTTGGTTTTCTGCACTGTTACTACCAGCCACACCTTATCAAAAAAGAGTTTTTGTTGAAGTTTCATTAATATAATCTTAGTTTGATATAGGTCAATTAGTACAGAAACATGCAGGTTTTCCCGCTCTATCGATTGGTAAAAAAGGATTTCTTTCAAACTCTATTTATAAGGGGGAAAAGGGGTCACCGCCACTACTTTTGGACTGCCCTAAGTATTATCGTTTCATCCAGAAGATAATTGGTACTAGAGGATCAAAAATCACTATACCATCCTGTAACTTGAAAATTCGAAATCTAAGGAAAGAAGAGGCATGGGCCCAAATCCTGCTGGGTTTATTGTAATCTAGATATACCCTCTATATGCCCAAAATATGAGCTCAAAAGCGGTTAATCATTTCGGGCGGTTCCCTCGTGAGTAACAATCAACGACGTTGTTATTTCTGAACGTACTCTCATTGAGCAAAAAATTGTTTAAAGAAAAAGATGAACGATGTGCGAAGGAGAAGAGAGAGAAGTACTTCACATGTAGCCGAGTGGCTTATGTATAGCGTGATTGAACGCGACGCTGGTTCGAATCCAGTGCGAGGCAGAATCTTTTTTTCGTTCTGTCGCGTTCATAATCCATTGAATTTTGGAAAATTTTTTTTGCTTATGATCGGAAGTATTCTCTCGAGATCTCAACGGCGACGGGGGTTATCAACCACGCTGAATCCGAATATGCAATTAATTTTGCCCGGACACTTATCCTTCAAAACATCTTCACGGTGATATACATGAGTCAAATGTTCTATTACAATAGCTCATATTAAGAAATCGAGGCCAAATAAAATCATGAGCTTTGAAATATCTAATGGTTATATTTTTCTATACAAGCAAGCTCATAAAGATAGAACTTGACGCCAAACTCATTATCCGTTGTCGTTTGTTCAATAACTAAATTGCTCCCTTTTATAATATCGAAGACTTTTGGATCAGCAAATGATACACAGAAGAGAAATGCACGTCCATCAGTTTCAATCAAATGACCCTTAAGACCGCTTAGAAATCGACTGATGATGCTCCAAGCTTGCTCATGTCCATTAAGTGGATTAACCTCTGCAATCGGTAAGTTGGCTACAATCACGTCATACTTGCCTCTGACATTATCAAATACATTGCTTAAAACGACTTCCATACGATCTTGTAAGTGAAAACGCTCAATATTTTGTTGTGTATTTCTGACTGCTACAGGATCGATGTCAACAGCAGTTACATGTGTGGCGCCGTTTAAAGCGGCAAATATGCCGTTTATACCACAACCACAGCCCATATCGAGAACGGTCTTGCTGCAGACGAAGTTAGCGAGTCGGTCGAGTGTTAAATGAGGCATAGTTTCTGGGACAGGAGCGACCACCATCCTCTCAACCAACAAGTCCATGTCTCGTACTTTAATTATTTCCGTTTGTCGTCCACGATATTTTGCCCTGAAGTACTTTAAAAACTTGATTTCATTTTCTCGCATCCATGTATTTGGATCATCGTCTAAAGGCATATTGTAGAATGTTTCTAAACGAACTACAGCAGGTAAGAATTAGTTCTGACCTATCAAAGACATTTAACTCGTCGACAGTGTGCATCTAAAGTGTGGCTCTTACAAGCATGTTTCTGCTATCTTGAGAGTGCGGATAAAACCGAGGAAGTTTTAATGATTTTTTACAGTCGCAAACTAATAATACTACGTCGTTTGACTTTTTGTTTTTCACTACAGTGAAAGCTCTTTAATGTGAACATCGTCGGGACCGACCGAAAGTGTTCGCTATATGGAAATGTTCAGTTTAGATAAGTAATGATTTCTATTTCAGGAGATGCAAAAGGGATTTTATAAAAATTGCTTTTGCATTACCTACTGCAGTACTGAAAACTAGCTCTTCGCTAGGAATGACACTTTACCCTTCCTTTAAAAAAAGTTTAAAGTGCACTTTGAACTTTAACTTTCTACGGAACACAAACTAAAAGAAGTGTTGAAGTATTTAGGCGGAGAAATTTGCACTCACTACCCCCAGTCCTCCCTCACAGACGTGACGGACATCACAGACCGTGACAAACACTGTGGCAACCACGTAGTGACAAAGTCAGAAAAACTCCACATCCTGTTTCTTTGATTTTTTCGTCTCGCCTGCCCACAAAAGTTTCCCTAGCTAAATCATACTCTAAGTCCCATTATCTAGCAGAATTTCAGCGAGTAGACTCTTCCTTTGTTAGCCCTACACAAGCGAAATCCTGGTGACTGTACCAATAGCAACGTCAAATCTGAGGTCTGAAAAGTATTCTAGATATCATCATAAATACTATAAGAAACGTGTCGGATGTATTTCAGTGGTATTCGATCAACCATACACGTAAGTCTTCAACTGTATTTTCAATACTAAAAGTCAGTTCGTGTTTCATACTTTTAATCTCAGAGAGATCGCGCTATTAAAGTTTAAAGTAGACATTTTAATACTTTAGCTTTAAAAAATCAAATTTAAAGTAAAATTATATATGTGAAATGTGGAGCACATCACTTATCACCTCACCGCAGGTTAGTGATCTTTGGCTACTCAGAAAAACAAAAGGCCTTTCAGGTGTTAGTAAAGAAACAAGTGATTCTTATTTGTATACAGTAAAACCTCCCATAGTGGACACCTCCCATAGTGGACACCTCCTTATAGTGGACACTTTGTGGTCCGACGGAGCATTTTTTGCTGGATTCAAACCTCTATATAATGGACACTCTCTTAAGTGGACATCTCCATATAATGGACACTTTTTCACGGTCTCGTAGAGTAATTTTTGCTGAAGTTGCACCTCTCTATAGTGGACACATCTCTGCAGTGGACACTTTGGAAAAGTCCATTTAGTGTCCACTATAGAGAGGTTTTACTGTATTTGACTTCGAACATAATTTGGTTGATTAACGATCACATGGCAATATAACGTACGATGCAAAAGTAATGAGACAAAATGTTTACTAATACTGTAAAAGAAACTTTCATTATATCGACATTTTATTCTTTTTACTCGATAGAGCAAACAAAACTGTATAGTACGGTAATTAACAAAGATTGACCATGTTTTCTGGCAGATTCTTAGAAATTTGCTTTTGACGTCTAAAAGAGTGTTTCTTACAACTTTGATCGATTTCTTTCATTTATGTAATTATTCGTATAGCTAATTGATCCAGTCTTTGAGTTCCATAATTAGTTTCGTGAACCTTTTGTTAAAGAAGAGCTTGTATTTTTGCGATAGATCATATGTGAAATACGTTTGGAGGATTTCTTCTCTTTGCACGCAATAAATTCTATAATTTGATAATTATGACAGTGACAGAAATCGATCAAAGTTGTAAGAAACACTCTTTTAGACGTCAAAAGCAAATTTCTAAAAATCTGCCAGATAACATGGTCAATCTTTGTTAATTACCGTACTATGCAGTTTTGTTTGCTCTATCGAGTAAAAAGAATAAAATGTCGATATAATGAAAGCTTCTTTTACAATATCAGGGTGTCCGGAAAGTTCGTAGAACTGTATCCTAATTGCCTGTCTGCAACGTTTATTTCGCTACTGTGCAAAAGGTGAATTTTCAACACCGTATAGATCTTTTTCTCGATTGATTCTATCACTTCGTGAAAAGAATTAGTTCTCACAATCGCGTGTATAAAAAAAGTGTTATTATCTTATTGCTGCATAAAATATGAGTTCTACGAACTTTCCGGACACGGTGATATTAGTAAACATTTTGTCTCATTACTTTTGCATCATATGTTAGTTTAATTTTATCAGATGTCAATAAGTGCAAATAGTCTGAATAGGTATTTCCACTTATAGATTTACAGAAAAAACTGAAATTTTCTAACGACGGTCAGTTGTAAACTAAAGTCAAGGTAGTACAAAGACAACAAAATTTGTAGAAGAAATAAACGTCATCGTAAATATGAACGATCGTGTTTGGAACGTAGTCAAAGAGAACAAACGGCACATAGACATTTCATTAGTTCATTGATACAAGTAACATTTTTGTTTTCAAAAATATTTTTCCACGAACAAAAAGACAAATGTGTTCATAATATTCATAGTTGGCTTATCTGATGTATGAAAAGTTTTTCTGTTTTTCTGAGTCACCGAGGATAACTAATGTCTATTTCGAAATAAATGAGTCGTGTCCGTTTTTTTTAAATAATGTTTGATAGCAACAAAATAGAGACTTGAGGTTTTCGGCGTTAAAAAGGGCCGATGAAGGTGTATCGAATGGTACACTACAAAGTTTTTTGACGTATTTTCTCATAGTCTTTCAAATCAGTGTTTTGAAAAAAACATCGAAAAACGGCACTTTTTGCGAAACAGTTTTAAAAACCACAAAAATTTGATGTTTTTCAACAAAAAGGTAGGAAAAATGACGATAAAATTTTGAAAGAAGTGTTTCTAGCTCAGAAATACTCACACTCGAGGATACTAGATATGAGTAATTTTGTAGATCTTGAGCTGGCGAATCCAATGGACGCCCGAAAATTAAAAGTCTTTTTGCTAATCTCGTTATACATCTTGGTTTTCAAAAATGTAGATGGAAAATCGTAGCAAAATCCATTTGAAAAGACTTACATTATATGGTTCAATGCGCAATCGTTGTTTCTATCCAACGGCGAAGACCGCAGATCTCTATCTTGCTCCTATCAGACGTTATTTAGAAATGCTCACAGTTCTCCTATTTTGAAATGAACATTAACTTCTGATGAGATCATGAGTAATGTACTCGACATTTCACTCTACTTTCAGTAAAATATTCAGCTCATTCGGTTCAAGAATAGCGAAGATATTTAAGAGACGGTCCATGGAAATATCGAATATTAATACATACAGTCATACTTAGGAAAAATATGTTGGTCACTTGGCCTTTGAATTTCAAATATTTTGTAGTAGTTAGATAGCCCTTTTCTTGCTCTTTTCGAATCCATAAAGAAAATTCTGGGTGGGCTGCTTTCAACGAAGAAATGCGATTGTCAAAAACGTGAAAAATGTATGAAAAACCATCGTACGAACACTTGTCTGACAAAAACACATATTTTACCCTGGCGTTTCTTCATTGCGAGTCGTATTTCTCCGTTGATCGCAACCCACCCAGAATTTTCTCTATGGATTCAGATAGAGTAAGAAAAGGGCTATCGGACTACTACAAAATATTTGAAATTGGAATGCCAACTGATCTTCATATTGTCCAAAGTATGGCTATGTTCGATGGAGTGATGGACTGTCTCTTAATTTGCTTCTTGTCCAGTTACTTATGGGACACTATATAGTTTCTGTAAACAATAGACTAATAAAATCGAAAAGAGATACTTCAGAGATTTTCCTCGTCAGTTACATTAAAAAGGCATGACGTTTCAGAAATGAAAAGCCATACTATCTCAAGAATCGAGACGCAAGGACGATGATAAACCTTCGGTTCGCGGCCACTCATAAGTGATATTACGGTAGACCGACAGCTCATTGACACTAGACTCTTACACATCATGGGATCAACATTGTAACAGGCCACCGTAGACACCGTACTACCGGTGAAACAGTAAACCGATGTTGCCGTTGCATCTCTACTTAAGAGTCATCAGTCAATCCGAATAAACTGTCTACTAAACCCGTATGAAATATCATTCTATTGTATGGTGAAAAATCTGTATTTCACGGGTTCTCTAAGAAATGAATATCACGTAAACGTAGTACGTACAATTACTCGAACAGAGAATTCGTATAATCCACATCCAACCTGTTATATTGCCCTAGTCATGAAAAGCGAAAAGTCTATTTGTCTAATTCTTACATGATACAGCATCCCTTCGGTTCTAAACTCCCACCAAAGATAGACCTTGAGTTCCTCAATTCGCTGTCAAAGTTTGAGATATATACAGAATGGTCCATAAGTCATTCGATATTTTGGAATTGTGAATAACTTTCATTGGGAACATGGTATAGATTTGTGGTTTTCGCCATTCGAAAGAGCAACGTTCAAACTATCCACTTATAAAGTATTCACTAAGGTAAAAGTCGCATTCCTATAGAATTCTTCAACCAACATTGTTCTATTTGTACATTTTTACACATTTCTGCAATAAACTAATCTCGAACTACACTGAAATGTTGCTCAAACTGCTCATTTTCATTACAAAATCACCATTTTAAGCATTCTCTCATAGAGCTTTTATTTCAAATGACGTCTTGAAAAAAACTTCTGGTGATTTTGTAATGAAAATGAGCAGTTTGAGCAACATTTCAGTGTAGTTCGAGATTAGTTTATTGCAGAAATGTGTAAAAATGTACAAATAGAACAATGTTGGTTGAAGAATTCTATAGGAATGCGACTTTTACCTTAGTGAATACTTTATAAGTGGATAGTTTGAACGTTGCTCTTTCGAATGGCGAAAACCACAAATCTATACCATGTTCCCAATGAAAGTTATTCACAATTCCAAAATATCGAATGACTTATGGACCATTCTGTATATATCTCAAACTTTGACAGCGAATTGAGGAACTCAAGGTCTATCTTTGGTGGGAGTTTAGAACCGAAGGGATGCTGTATCATGTAAGAATTAGACAAATAGACTTTTCGCTTTTCATGACTAGGGCAATATATGGGCAAGAAATGGTGCATTTTTCTTCTTTTTTATGCGTCTCGTCGAAATCTAACTAGTAAAAGAATCAAAACTGAAACTAGCAATAAGATGTAACTGCGACGTTTTATTTTTCTTCCAACATAACGCCAGAAAAATATAACTGCGACGTTTTATTTTTCTTCCAACATAACGCCAGAAAAATATAACTGCGA
>ERZ778024.1540-NODE-1540-length-26433-cov-56.976079_pt1 | contig 26433 bp, 29 predicted proteins | sample MGYA00375754_ERZ778024 | MGnify/ENA primary metagenome ERZ778024 (study PRJEB29350, sample SAMN05389827) | bioreactor metagenome | isolation source: Thiocyanate bioreactor | place: South Africa: University of Cape Town | collected 2014-02-18 ...
TTGGTGACAAGATTTCTTTTTCTTCTTTCTCGATTGGTTAAGACGAACAAGCAAAGATGCAATTCAAAAAGGATATAACACTTCCATCAATCAATTTTAACAGCAAATAAGGCAAGAGCATAGATATTGTATTCGGATGAGTGATTTTAATGTGTGATGCGCATCATCAACGAACATTTCGATTAAAATCACATCCAATAATGAGATATATCCATCTGTTACAAACATACGATATCTTTTTCGAACGAGTCAAAAATGAAGATTTGCGGACAGAGAAGAAGAAAGAAAAATCGTTGTTTTGTTTTTTTTGTAATCAGAAACTTGATTAAATTCAGTTTGATGATAAGAAAAAAAAAAATGAGAAATCGAGCTTTTTTTTTAGGAACGGTTTTCTTTTATTCTGTTATAAAAACTAAAGCAAAACACGTGACAAAAAACAGATCCTAGTCTATTCTTTCAACACCGGTAAATTCAATTTGAGAACGACTCTCTATTTTCTATTGATTTGAATCTGTTGCATTGGTTTGACTTTTTCAGAAACCTAGAAGAACAATAAAAATCCTATTTAAAATGTGAAACTAAACAAATTTGATTTACTGTTATTGGACAGGCAGTATGTTTAATAATATCATCAGGTGTATAACCATCAGCAACTTCCGTTAAAGTCAAACCTTTTTCTGTATCGACTTCAAACACACATTTTTCAGTAATAATCAAATCGACAACACCTTTGCCTGTCAATGGCAATGTGCACGATTCCAAAATTTTCGATGAACCATCCTAAACATAGATCGAATTCGATCTTTCTTCTCTTTTTTTTTCACTTGCAGAGCACATACTTTAGCATTATGTTCCATAGTAACAACGACTTTCGTTCGGCCGCTGCCAACTAAATCCATAGCTCCACCCATACCTTTGATTAGTTTTCCAGGTATCATCCAATTGGCAAGATCGCCGTAACGTGACACTTGCATAGCGCCGAGCATAGTTAAATCGATATGACCACCACGAATCATGGCGAATGAATCGTCACTTGAAAAGAACGAAGCACCGGGAAGAACAGTGACGGTTTCTTTGCCAGCATTGATCAAATCGGGATCTTCTTCACCTTCGTATGGAAATGGGCCTAAACCTAAGATACCATTTTCACTTTGTAAATGAACAGTTAGCCCGTCGGCGATATAGTTCGATGCTAACATCGGTATACCAATGCCAAGATTGGCGTACATTCCATCGGTAAATTCCAAAGCTGCTCGTCGGATGATACGTTCTCGAGCGGCATCGTCTTTTTTCTTCTTAGCTGGATTTGCTAAACCGGCACTGGTTGTTGCATCACGTTTACGTACTGTTCGACGCTGAAATTCATTTTCTTGGATTAAACAAAATTCTTTTTTTCTAAATCGTTTTACCTCAATACGTTTTTCATATTTGTCGCCTTTGATAATTCGATGAACGTAGATATTCGGTATGTGGATTTCATCGGGTTTGAGATCTCCAACTTCGACAATTTCTTCAACTTCGGCTATAGTTATTTTTGCAGCTCTGCACATCGGTGAATTGAAATTTCTCGCTGCTTTTCTAATGAATAAAATATCTGATCAAATCAAGTCTCGAATTTGTTTTAAAATGTTTACTGAAAAATTAAATTTCCTAATCGATCTGCTTTCCATGCTTTGATAAGTGCGTAGTCTCCGACAATCGCATCTTCTAAAACATATTGTCGGTCGTTATAAACTCGAACCTAGAAGATATTCAAATGAGACGATCAAATGTTTATCTTTTTCGTTTTACTTCTTTTAAAGGACTTTCGATTATTGGTCGTTTTGTATTTTTATCGTATTTAATCGGTGCACCACCTTGTTGAATTAAAGTACCGAAACCGGTTGGAGTAAAAAAAGCTGGAATACCCGCACCACCAGCTCGAATTTTTTCAGCTAATGTTCCCTGAGAAAATTCGAAATAAATTCTTATTTTATAATTTTCAAGAAAAGAATTATACTTGTGGAGTTAATTCAACTTCAAGCTCTCCATCTAGACGAAAAAAATAGTTTGTATAAATTCGCAATTGAACATCTTACTGAGATATTGTCGTTCAAATTCAGCATTTTCTCCAACATATGATGAAATCATACGTTTGATTTGTTTGGTTTTCAATAATAATCCCAAACCGAAATCATCCACACCGCAATTATTCGATACAATGACAAGATCTTTTTGTCCAGTTTTTAATAAAGCTTTAATTAAATTCTCCGGTATTCCACAAAGACCAAAGCCTCCGACTAAAAGTTTCGCTCCATGCGGAATATCTTGCACAGCTTCTTGAAAGTTTGCATAGATTTTATCCGTTGGACTTCTTGACGATAAACTTCTCAAACAAATCTGATTGAACGTCGATCGAAGTATCGAATAATTCACTCTGGTTAACATCTTGAAAAAAAACAAACAAAATAGTATAATTATCAAGTATTTGTATGTATGTATGTGTGTGTGTGTGTGTATGTAGAATAAAGTGAGAAATTAAAACAACGAATCAATTGAAATGGTACGGAATGTTTTGTGAAATAAATAAAAAAAAGAAAACAAAACGAACACGAACAAGAAAAAAGAAATATTTTATGATATGGAATTTGTTGAATCACTGTTGAAATGATTAAGACGGCCAATACGAATTAGAAATTCTCGTAGAATATATCGTAATTCAGGTTTCAAATCGAATACGACGATTTCAGCGAGAAACATATAAATTTCGTTTGAAAAATACTTAAACTTGAAAAAAGAAACGCAGTGTTTTTTTTTTCGTCTTGAAAACAAATTTCTTCAACTTACTCGTTCATCACTCAACTTCAAATACTTCGTCAAAACAAGTATAAGTACATTTGTCCATGCGTCCCGATGACTCTCCGATTGTAATGTTAAATAATATTCCAAACTCTCTCTTGTTAGTCTAACGAAAAGAAAAAAACACAGAAAAACAAATATTTTCTTTCGTTCTGCGTACGAAGAAGAAAAGTACACGCCCGCTTTTGCCCTTTTGCGTTCCCTGGGTACACTCAAGCGGCACAGAGAAACGTTATGACATCTTACTTAAGTAATCGTCGTTTTAGTAAATCGTAGAAATTGGAATGTTTCGGATCGATATATAAGCGAAAAAGTATTCGAAATGCACATGCAATACTATTGGTTTCTTGTGTTAATAAATTCGGTTTCAATTTGCCTCGATAACCTTGAAAAAGAAAAGCACGCTGTTATCGTCGAATTTCGGTTCCTTTTCTTTTCGTTTACCAGCTTTCCAAAGAAGATTTCTTTGTTCGTTATTTGAATTGAATGTTCGCGCGAACATATGCGATTCAATGAGACAATCAACTAGAAAAACTAGATGATCGTAATTCATGTGTTTGTACATAGCATAGTTATTGTCGATTTCATCGGACTTTTTGAAATATCCTGAATTGTCTGTGCCCGTATTTGCATTTGCTAATGTCTGAGAAAGAAAAACAAACGGATGAGAATTTCATTTGATGGATAATTAAGAGCAATCGAGAAAAACCAAATCAGAGCATGCGAACATCTACCTCGGAGTCAGAAGAAGAAGACGAAGAAGGCTAATGTGTTGTGAAGCGTTTGTTAGTTTTTTTTTATTTTTGCACGAAAACAAGAAAGTCTTATCTTACATGTGCGATGTTTAGATATTGTAGATCTTCTTTTTTACTTGTCGACGGATAAAAAACAAGATTATCAATCGTTTGAATCAGCTCGATTTGAACAAGAGATTTAATTGTTAAAATTTGAAAAAGAACATAATCAGAATGGGGTTCTAAAAATCGAAAGATATAATTGAAATTCAATGCCAATGATGAATTGATTGATTTTACTTGTTCGATCGTTAGTTACAGGTGATGTTTGTTGAGAAAGATTATTTGATTCGGTTTGATCGGATGAATGACTGCTCACACTAGCTAAACTACCTGCACGAACCATTCGATGATGTTGGCTCGATGCAGATTCGACAGCAGCATAATCGAATGAACTATTTGTTCGATCGAGCATCTAGAATCCAGAAAAGCAAATCATTTTCAATTCATTTTCGTATTCAAAACGTAGTTACGCTTGTTTCATCGATAATTGCCATGCCAGTCGATTCAATTTCAGGTTTCCAAGTTAAAAGCCTAGAGAACAAATGAATTATCAATAAACCATCCTCAATTTCTCGATTTACATTTCAGGGACAGTCGATTTGAAGACTTGCAATAAACAATGACAAGTTTTCTCCCAAATATTCGTTGTAAATTTTTGTCCACAGGCAATCACAAAATTTTCCAAACAATTCGTTCCTGATTTAGCTAATTGTTCATTGTCTACGACAGAAAACATTTCTCAACAAATTTCAAATTTCGAATTAAATTTCACAATTTACCTTGATTAACACACCATTTCAATTGACAATATAATTCCTCAATTAATGACTCAGGAATATCGTCATAGAACTGAGTAAATACATCGACAATAGCGTACAATGCGTGATTACACGTTGTTGTCATCCATTCGATTTTCTATTTAAGAAAAAAAGAAAAATTTGATTTGTAATTTCGAACAACAAAAGATCTACTTCGACTTGAGTGTCAGGTAGTTTCATATTGTCGAATATTCGAAAGACAACATTGAATAATTCAATCCACCAATTCGGCGTAAAATTTTCGCCATAATTCTTCATAATTTCGAACATTACAGTCAATGCTCTGAAAGAAAACAAAATTTGATTTTTTCATTGTTGTTTTTTTTGTTGTTGATTATACCGTGTTCGAACATCGAGTTTACATCGACTGATAATACATGACAATTCAAATAGAATTGGAAACCAACCTTTAACCCAAATACGATCATCTTCCGAAACATGAAGTAAATCTTCTCCGGCATGTTCACGAAAGATCTACTCAGAACTGTTGTTTAAAAGAAAACAAAAACGAGATCAAATTCACAAATCATACTTGTGGCTTTTCAGCAACATATCTCGCACATTGTCGAATCAATCGAATAGCTTCCATAGATGTATCCGGTATGAGAATGTTACAGGCAAATTCTGACAAACATTTTATTGCATCTTGAAAACTATCCAAAACAGATGAAAAATATCGTTCGAATACCGATCCAACGATCAATGAACACGATTGAAAAGCTAATTCAATAATCGGAATTTCCGTATCGGTTGCAGCCATTTGAAAAACACTGAAAATATTCTTCCAACCAGATCGAATATTTTTTGCTTGAGCATCGACAAAATGTGAAATACATCGAACGACCATATCGCGTATTGCCGACGATGAATTCTTCTTCATAATAATTTCGAATGGTTTAAGAAAATCTTTTTGAAAACGAAAATTTGGAAATTCGCCTTTTTCTAAAAATTTCATCGACAATTGTCGCAGCGAGTCAACAGCAAAAAACGAAACATCATGCAATGGATGACAAGCCGCTTTAATAAAATGTTCGCCGATGATTTCCCAAATTCTCGACCATTGAAGTCGAATACGTCCCATGTTGTAATACGAAATTTCGACAACTTTTAATAGACTAAACATTCGCGGCGGTGACGAATGAAATTCGTCCATAGAAACATGACAAAGACTACGAACGAATTCAACAATCGCATCACCATCCAATCGAGCCGAGCCTGAAAACACTCGATCGACAGACACGACAATACTCTGCGAACTTGTCTCGTGCATTTGATCTTGAATCGATTGAATCTTTTTATTCAATTGATTTTTCTCCGGATGAAAGAGATTTTCAAATGGCAAATTCGAATGCGATTGATTGAGAATATTCAAACGTGTTTTCGTTGGATTAACGCCAACTAATTGTGCTAATTCAAGTTGACTAATACATTTCAAAATATCGTACCAAGCTTCTCCAAGATAGTTGCCATCGGTTTGTGCAATTGAAATCAATGTTTTCAAACATTCGACATTCTTCGCTTTCATATCCAAAACTTGTGATGTCGTCACCAAAAGTGTAAAACGTGAAAGAGCTTGAATAAAAGCGTTACGTTCAAGTTCCATATGAAAAATACACGCAATTCGTATAGCATAATTAATGCCTGTTAGACAAAGATTAGCTAAATCGAGATGTTGGGTATCCTGTAGATTGACACTAAATGCTGCGAGACATGGCGACCAAGCTTTTTGAAACATTGGTCGAACATGTTCGAAATGTGTAGCGATGGTAAATTCTTCATTAATCGAACCAGCATTTGACATAAGATCGCGTGCAATCGATTCGACATCTTTCATTTGAATATTAAATAATAATTCTCGTTGTTTATCGTTGATGATATTCTCTTTGGCTCCGGTACGTTTTGTGCTCGTTACTTTTAATTTGATTTCTTCAGTTTTGATTTCATCGTAGATTTTCGAAAGAAATTCTTCGGGCAGATCACCACTTTCATTGATGCCTCGATTCATTTTGATATATTGTTCTTTGGTCATTTTCTTTTTAACGTTAACACTATGCAAATCAGTTGTTAACATAATCACAGAATACGCAAGTACGTAAGCAGCATCAGCACTTGCAAATATGCCTAAATTAGGATTGCATTCGCAGAAACGACTCGCAAATTTTTCCATTAATCGATCGATTTTTTGTGCTTCACCCGGAAGACGAAATCCGGCGAGAAACTTTCGAATCGCAGCTAAGAATTCCATTTGTGTAAAATCTAGTTGATCGATATACGCGTACATAATCTGTTTATGACGCGTGTCTTCTTGTCCAAGACAATCGCCAATAATCATTTTATCCAATAGATCTTGATAGGAATGAAAGAATTGTGCAATTTCTTCAGGTACATCGTTGAGAAGATTTTGATTGATCAGATATTCTAAGCCTTTCTTTGGATGTTGATTGAATAGATCAATGCCTTTTTCGAATAATTCCTTTCGTTGACGAACTATTTCGAAATCGTTGATATTCTCCGATGATTGTGTGGAATTAATCGAGCCAATTGAATCGGTTCGACGAATACCACTGCCAACATAACCCGATGATGATCGATTACTGTCTTGATCGTAACCGTTTTCATTCAATGGTTTCGAATCCGGGCCCAGATTGCTTTGTAAATGTGGATCGATGTATAGATCTTTACTCCATTCGACCATACATTTCAAAATCGAAACAAGACATTCGAGACCTTTCATTCGAAGATTATGTTCTTCAGTTGGATTGCAACCTGAAAATAGTTTTTTTTTTGTTTTCTATTTGGATGGATTTTTGTTTTAGTTTGGTCAAACGAACCTAATTCGACTGCTTGTCGACCTTGTGCAGCTCGTGAAAGAACGATAACTAATCGTTCGAAAATATTCGCTGATCGCATTGAACAATCATAATTAATAAATAGATCGACGATGATTTGTGCGTCGGCAGATATTTTCGCCAATGTTTGAACAACTAACCATTTATGTCGAAATGAACTCGTTGGCGTTTCGAGAATAGTCAAGAAAATTTCACGAAAAAGAACTTCAATTTGAACTTTTAAATGGGATTTAAATTTATCTAATAATTCAACGAAATTAAACAGAGCCATTTCGAATAATTCCGGTATAAATGAAACACCATTGCGTGATAATGAAACGCACAAATTGGTTTTGATTAACGGCAGAAAATATTCTGATGTACGAAAAACTGGACCTGATGTTTGAAGAATTTGCATGATTAAACGAAGAGAAAATATACGAGATCTTAAATCTATATTTGTTCTACAAAAAAAAAACACAACGATTGAAATAATCAAATCGAATTGTTCGACGAAGGATTTACTTGGGATCAGTATTGTGTTTGTCTCTGATATCTTTATCCGATAGTTTACATAAAGCTCGAAAAACATAGTAAGCACTTTTTAAATGATTGTCAGCTGATAATTCTTCGGCTGATAATGAATGAGATAAGTTCGATTTGTTCGATTGATAATCTCGATCTTGAGTCGATTGAGTATCTTCGATAATATCGTTCGCCGATAGCGAACTGTTCGTTTGTTGTTCGGACGCTTCATCATAGCAAATTCGTTCGACAATTTCATCGAGAATTTCTTTAATAACTGTTTGTTCTTGATCGAAATCATTGGCTGGAAGAGGTGATGTTTCCTTTCGCTTTCTTTCGTTAACTAAATTCTACAAATACAAAACATCGTTTGTTTTTCGAACATTTTATCGTTCATAACGAACCATTTTTTGTTCCATTTTAGCAAAGATCACGCTTAACATTTGTGCAAGACAACCTTGTGCTGTTGTTTCGTTGATTTTCGATCGACTTGTAAGATAGATATTGAAACAAGTTCGAACAATTTCAATGACACTTCGTTGATGAATTTCAATATTTTGTGATGTCATGATTGTAAGACAAATTTTAATAATTTGTAATTCGACTTTTTCCGGTGTTTGAACGCCGTGAAAACATTGACAAATCGTGGCAACAATTCGATCGATAAGTAATCGATTAGGATCAGTTGGATCAACGATATTGCCAATGAATTGACCGTGTAGAAGAAGTTTTTGTAGACAATCAAGTGCTGTATCAATAAATTTCGACTGATTAGTTGCACAAGCGAGTTCAAATGGAAGAAAATATGTTTCATTGAACGATGGAATTATATTGCTAGTTTGAGTATCTTTTGTAATTGATGCTAGACAATTCAACGAAGAATTTCGATTAGTTTTTTTGTTTTAAAGAAAAAAAAACAGACAAACCAAGAGCAGTTTCACATGACAATTTTAGTTGTTGATATTGCGATTTTTTTATATCTTTTTCACTCAATAATTTTTCTAAGCCTCGTTTTAAAAACATCGCAGCACTATCTGTCTGCGATGTACTCATAGGACCACCACCACCTTTAGGATTTTTTTGAGCCATTGGAATGCTAGAAAGAACAAACAACAACAATAATAAATAATTCAATTTGAAAAGAATGTCTCGTTGGCAATTATGCTATAAATTCAATGAGCAAAATTGTGTGATTCATCGACAACGTTCTCAAGGAACATGTTTAGTTTTTAAATCGATAAATTCTTTTTATCGTCCAATCTTGGTAAGAATGAGTAGATGGTGCTAAACAACAGAACAAATTGAGATTGAGAGTGAACTCATTGTTGAAGGATGAAAGAAGACGAAGAAGAGTTTGTTTCTTTTTATTTGAAATAAAAACAAAACGTGATTAAAAAGAACAGAATACGATGAATTTCATTTGTTTATACATAACGATAATTTTTATCGATTAAACCTTGAGCTTTCATATCGTCCCAAAAACCTGCTGGTATCGCAGCATTACCTGCTGCGACCATATCTAAATTTTCTTTGACACGATTGACATTCGTTGTACTTAGAGCAATGCTCTGCACTCCCGGTGCATTCAACCCGAACATCGTACATATAAAAGCCGGTTTCACTTTATATTTTTCACATAAATTATAGAAATCTGTTCGCCATTGAAACAATTCTTTGTCTTGTACAGGATCCATCAATCGATAATTGTAATAATTTTGACCAGTTAAAAAGCCTCCATTGAAAACAGCAGAATTAATGATCACTGTTCCACGTTCGGCAAGTTCTTCCATAAAAGCAATGAGATCAGGTGGATGACTATGTACAGTCATGCTATTAGCAATCATAACCCAATCTAAATCAACATCTTTCGAAATTCGTTGAATCATTGTCCAATCTTTAGCGCCGATGCCAATTGCTTTCACTTCATTTCGATCTTTTAATTCTTGTAATGCTCGATAAGCATCGAGAATGTCTTGATATCGTTGTTCGGCTTCAGATTCATTTCGTGCAGCAGCAATATATTCATCTGGATCGTGTACAGAGACAAGACCAGCTTTATAACCATTTAAAAGTTGATTTCCTTGTTCATAACATTCGAGTATACCTTCATAACTTATTTTCTGTACAGCATCATATTTTAAATTACGCCATACGCCCGGTTCAAATGTAGGCTCTTCACCAGGCTGAAGTTCGTTTGCTCTGTACCATGCAAGTTTATTACTAATGAGAACATCTTCTGGTTTAACGTTTAATGTTCGGAGACATTTGCCTAATGTTTCTAAAGCTAAACCAGCACCATATTTACCAGCTGAATCGAAGACAACCGGTTTTTGTGTTGAATTATTTTGAATAAATGATGAAACAACACCGAGTTTAACTTCATTATCTAATGCTACATATAAATTGCCGAGTCCACTCGTTCCAAAAATAACTTTAGGCAATGTTAAACGTTGTGACATACGATTACTTTTCGAACTCGATATTGATAATGAATAAAACAACAATCGAAGTGTTTGTGTTCGCACTTCAAATATAGATGATAGATAAGAAATGCATAGGAGCTAAAGGTGCAGAACAATCAAACTCATCTTTATCTATTAAGCGCTGACACGATGCACATTTTGAAATGTTAAAGTGAAAATATCGTTTAATCACCACCTTTTGTACCTTGTTCTTCTTCAGAACTCCTTAAATTTATCTTATAAACAGTTGATTTAGTACGATATTTATTCGCGAGTTTAGATAGAAAACAAACGAATTACAATTTCGTTATCAACTCAGTTTATTAAGTAAAGCAAAAAAACAAAAAGAAATTTGAATATGAATTTGCGTCGCTGAATTACAAAGGTCTTTTTGACAGCACCATTGAGGATTACCTGCAGAATCCGATGAGGTACACGTCAGGGTCATACTTCGTGATATACTGTTTCCAATTAATGTTTTCTAATAGATCGTAGAAAATTTATTTTTCATCGAAACAAACATTTTGTATATACTTACTGAACAAAAATATGCATCCGAACTATCATTACGATAGAAAACTTCGACATAACGTGAGTTGAATGGATCGTTACAATTAACACATAAATAACATGCAAGACTATTCGTTAATTGAATTTCAGCTAAGATAGATAGATTATACTGCGACTATCAATGTTTGTTTAGTAAAACATATACACACTTACTCAAAAAAATCAAACCGAACACGGCAATCAATGACACGATCGACATGTTTATGATCGAAAGATTCCATGAGAAATCTTCATTTTACAAGTTTATTAAATCACAACAATCTGTTATAAGTTCTCTAACCTTCTAAAGTTTTTACGCAGATGTTTGCATATACTCATACAACTCGATAGCTGTCGCTATAGAACAATGAGTCGACAAACGAAAATTGATTGGCATAAAGCGAAAGTCCAATTACTAACGAACGAACTTGCAAGTAACTTTATCTTAAATTGTATTTTTCCAAGCATATATATATAAGTAAATACACGATTTATTCTTCCGATGGAAAATAGTGTTAGTTCATCATTATCATCGTCAACGACAACAATCACATCACCACCGAGTTATCCAGCAGCATCACTTGCTAATTTATTTCTCGATGAAATCAACTATCAAGATGTTCATGGCCTACTCGATGTTCAACGTTCTCTGTACGTCGTTGATTCTTTTTTTCTTCTAATTTTTAACAATAAAATTGTCGAGTTTTTAGACTTGAACAAGTCGATAATGCCAATGAAAAATTAGATAATATCAATAAATTTTCAGCTAAACGTTTCATTGATGCTCAACGTGATTTTGCCAGTCATACACATGTTTTAAATACAATGAAAAGCGATCTAGATTTAATCTTCAAACGAATCAAGTATTTCTGTCGAAAAATCTTTTCATAAAATCTCCTAAATCATTTTCGATTAGATTATTAAAACAACGATTGAGTAAGAAATATCCTACTGCGTACAGTTCAGTTCTTCAAACAACATCAACTCCCAACGATCTTCTCGATGATGACGAAGAAGACGCAATCGATTCAGTTGCTTCCAAAGTAAATCGATTGTTTTCGCTGCTTTCCACCAGCTGCTGTTTTTTTATTCATTAGAAATCTGTGACGAGCCCATCGATAGTCGATAATCAAATGAAAAACTGATTCTCTCTTTTTTTTTCTTCATCGAATGAATGTAAATATAAAAGAATTTCGTTATTTTAGATTGAATCTAAATAAATTCCTTTCAAAACTTCATTTTATTTCTTGGTAAAACAAAATTCAAATGAAAATTCTCGGTTTGAAATCAGACTTCGTATTTTAGTACATAAAATGGCTGCATCTTCCCAAATCGATGATCTTCTCCAATGTCCTATTTGTCTCGAAATCTTCTTTGATCCTAAAGTTCTCGATTGTCAACATACATTCTGTGCCAATTGTTTAAAAGTACATCTATCCTCATCAACTGGTCTGTTTCGTTCAGCTGCAAATGCAATCGATTGTATGTTTTTTTTTATTTAAAAAAAAGATTCGAAAAATAAATCCATCTGTTGTATAATTAGGTCCAATCTGCCGTCGTCGAACGAATTTACTCAATAATTCAATCGATAGTCTGCCTGGAAATTATATCGTTCGTGATATAATCGAACGACAATACGGAACTCAAACACCCGAACGACCATCGGGTTATACTCAACGAATTCGAGATCGTATCGAAAAACTGCAGAAAAACGACAAATCCGACGAGAAAGAAGAAGAAGAGAATTATATGGATTATTTAAAACCAGCAGCTGCAGCTCTGGTTGGTGTTCTCGGTGGATTACTTTTAGCCAAAGGTGTACAAAAATTTTGCGACAAAAATAAAGAACAAGATGAACATTGACGATTTTCTGTTTTTTTCCCTTGTAATGATTGGATTGAAAAATAAATAAATATGAAATAAAAAAGAATAACACCGATTTTATTTTGATTGATCGAGAAAAAAAGCGAAAATTTTACTAAAAGGTGTTGATGAGATTAAATTTTCGATCGGAACTTTCGTTTTTTTTTCTCTCTCTTTCTATTTACTTTTTATTCAAAAAACGAACGAGAAAAAAAAACGAGAAGTGAGTTGCGTACAAATTGATTTGGCATTTAAATCAAGCAAATAGAGAGTATTGTTCTTGAGCGTACTCGAAGTTCTTACAAACGAATGAATGAACGCGATATAATTCTTGTTATTATATTTAGTATTGTTGGTGTTTTATCATGTGTATTTATTGTTATATTTTTCATTTTATTTTGTATTCGTCGGCAAATGAACAAGAAACAAGTTCCTCAACGACAAAAATATGAACGTTCACGAAATGCTACAACAACAACAACAACAAATCTCGTTTTAAATAAACAAAAACAACGAAGAAAAAAACGTTTTAATACGAACGAATCCGTAGTTTCATGGACATTTAATTCACCTCATTTAATCAATCAAAATGTTAGAAATCTCGATCAATTCATAGTCAATGAATCGCCACGAAACGAAGAAATGCCCCTGCAAACTTCTTCCACATCATCATTCGCAACTCCAATGTCAAGTCTTGTTCTTGGCCTTCAATCGTATCCATTCAATCAGCAATCTCGTAGTTTACATTTTGAATTTCTCAATCAACTCAATCATACTGTATGTTTAAAACAAAATTCATCGACATCGAATCAACTTCAATATTCTCAAAGTTGTCGACAACAAACTGATCTCGAACCATTCGATTACGCACGCAAAGCTCGACTAGCTCAATTGAGAGATGATACGGCTATTTTTTATTAGGACAAACAGTTTCTTTTTTTTTTATTTCTACGAAATAAATATATACTCTACTCCCATCTAAGATTTCGTTTATCATTGGTTATACGGAAAGAACGACGAAATAATCAAATTTTACTTTTTTTTTTCTACGCCTGTGCAAAAAAAATGAATACTCAACAAGCAGACGAAGAACTTCTTCGAGAATTTGCTTGCAATGGAGATTTACATCAAATGAAAACTCTATTAAATAACAAACCAAATTTAAATATTAACAGTCAAAATGCAATGAACGGATGGTAAACATATGACAGTCGATATTTTCAATTGAAATCATCTTTTCATATTTATTCGAATAGGACAGCGTTGCATTGGGCAGCTAAACGAAATCATTCTCAAGTTGTTGAATATCTGCTTGCCAATGGTGCTGATAAAACTATTGAAGCTAACAATAAATCAACTCCGGCTAATGTGTGTACCAATCAACATCTACGAGATTTATTACAAACATCTTCATCTTCATCAGAGACAATCTCATCGTCAACATCACTTCCAATAATTCCGAATTATCTTCGTCATCCAGTTTTTCCCTATGTCACACCATCAACATCATCATCATCAGCACCAATCAATCTTGATGATACTACTACTGCTAATATTACTCCGCATCATCAACAAAATTCAGTTACACTTCTGTGTCGTATTGCTGATGATCCAACTGAAACTGATTTTGTTGAATTCGATTTTACTAAACAACCAATCGACGGTTCATATGATCGACTTGTTTCTCTCGTCAGTCAAGAACTTGAATTCGAAATCGATCATGTCGAGAAATTACGTCGTTTACCTTGTATACGCATTCGAAATGATCGTGATGTTCAACGTTTAAAAGATAATCATATGATTGAAGTTCGAATAAAAAAGACTGATGAACATGTTTAATATTTATTTAGATTGTCTATTCGCTATCCCTCCCAATTAGAAGCGAACAATCAATAAAAGTCTATGTTTTGTTTGTGTCAACAATCTCTTTAGAGAGAGAGAGATGGAGAGAAAATTCAAAGATTATCATCAATTAAAAAGAAAAGAATTTTTTTTCTCATTGCTTTTTGCCTTTTACTGTTAAATAAAATCACGTTATCGATTATTAAATAGATTTAATTTCTTTTCGTTTTTCTTAATTGAGCATTTGTCTAAGCGTTCTTCTTCGTTTTTGTTCACGTTAGGATTTCATATCGACTAAGTAGTAGGAGAGAAAATTTGCTAGATTAATAAACGAACGAGATGATTGTTTACCAAGAGATTTACTTTTAGTAGTCGATTTGACCGAAAATTGTTTCTTATTATCTAATACAGACGAACAAGAAACAGATCGACAGCAAGTTGAATATTATGAATTTAACAATTACCAACCTGTAGAAGAAAATGAAACATCGAATCATGTTGAAAGTCATTGTTATTTTTATTCAATTCTATTTTATTCAATCGATTCGTGTTGGACATGAAGTCGGCAGTACATCCATGGATTCGACACATTATGATCGTCAAAACCATCCTGATCAATGTCTATCCAATGAACTTTCTCGGCCAAGATTTTGGCTTGCTGTTCGTTCGTCTTTAACAAGCAGTAACAGTACTACTACTAATGATCATAATAATACTCTACTTCCATTTCGTCGACAATTAGTAACTAATAATGGTGATGAACGATTAGTTACTCGAGCAATAACAACAAATTCAACGGATTCAAATTCAACTGTTTCATTGACAATCGATCAAGCTTTAGTCGATATTGTTGTCGATAAACAAGTAATTAAAACATGTTGCTTTCTCAAGAAGATTTACATATATTTTTTCTTTGTTTTTTGTTTATAGATTTCAGGAAATCTATCAGTTTATGTTCAAGTCATTGAATGTCAAGATTGTCCGTATGAAATCATCGCACAAGATCTTTCATCGACTCAACTACTTAATCTAACATTAAATACTAAATATACCTATCGTATTCGTATTGAATTATCAAATAATTCATTTTGTTCGGAAATTCTCAGTCTTTTTGAACACGGTCAATATGTTTTCAATGTTCAATTGTCATCAACAAATTCTAGTACAGACACAGGTTTAAAATGTCAATTAACAAGTTCTCGATTGGTTAATAATGTTTACACGCCATTGATTGTCGGTGGAGTCTTATTAGTAGCTCTGTTTCTTTTCTGTATATTCGCACAACGAATGAAATTACGTGAATATTTAATTAATTTAAAGAATCGTTGTTGTAATCGTGTACCACCACAAGAATCAACACATTCCTATGATTTACAAGCGTGTCCACCTGTGACAACCATTTGTCAGTCAGGTATTGATACAGTTAATACAACTGAATGTAATCCAAATATGTCTAAATTAGTGAATATACATAAAATTGCACAAATCATCGTGCCACGATCGAAACGTTTAGTTAGTCTCGATGCATTTCGTGGTTTAGGTAAATCGGATCAATTGTTTATTTATTAAATAGAGCTGTTTGTTTTTGTTCTTTTTAATAATTTTCTAGCTTTAATTGCTATGATCTTTGTTAATTATGGTGGCGGTGGTTATGTTCAATTTGAACATTCGCCATGGCACGGCATTACATTTGCTGATGTTGTTTTTCCTCTTTTCGTTTGGATTCTCGGCGCATCCTTAGTATTTTCATTGAAGAATGCATTAGATAAAGGCGCATCGAAACGTACACTTCTTTTCAAAGTTGCCATTCGAACATTGAAATTATTTGCCATTGGTTTAATTTTAAATACACGTTTCAAAATTGATCTCTATCATGTTCGTATTCTTGGCGTTTTACAACGTTTCGCTATTGTCTATGGAATTATCGGTACAATTGAAGTACTCTGTTCGCGAACGAAACAATATTCATTGACAGCTAATTTAAATCAAAATAATCCGAAACATCAATCAACAATGACGACAACAACGGTCAAAAGCGGACGAGCTAAACGTGTCACGGCTGTTTTTCGAGATATTGCTAATTTTCCATTGCAATGGTTGATGATCATTGGTTTAACAACGATCTGGGTTCTTGTTGTCTATTTAGTTCCATTTGAAAATTGTCCAGCAGGTTATTTAGGACCTGGTGGTTTACATGAAAACGGCAAATATGAAAATTGTACAGGTGGTATCACCGGTTATATCGATCGATTTATTTTTACTGAAAAACATCTTTATCAATATCCATCGTGTCAATTAATTTATGGTAGAAACGAAATTGAATTGTTTTGTTTGAAAAAAAAAGTTCTCCTAGGTTGTAAACCACCATTTGATCCTGAAAATCTTCTCGGCGTTATTCCAACAACATTTCTTGCCTATCTCGGCGTTCAAGCAGGTCGAATCGTAGTCATGTATCAATCGGATCTCGATCGAGTCATTCGTCTTTTTACGTGGGGCATCTTTTCGACAGCTATCGGAGTCGGTTTAACTTCTGGAACACTCGATGGTGGACTTATGCCTCTCAACAAAAACCTCTGGACTCTCTCGTTCTCCTTTTTTACTGGTAAACAAATCCTTTTTTTTTCAATATAAAAACGATAGTTTTTCATTTGAATTTCTCTTAGGTGGTATTGCATTTATCTGCTTTACGATTATGTATCTTCTCATTGATAAATTTAAATGGTGGAATTCAACACCATTTCAATATCCTGGAACGAATTCGATTCTTATCTACATTGCACATATTGTTTTTGCAACCTATTTTCCCGTTCAATGGATCGTTGCGAATACACATGCAGCACATCTTACTATGGCACTTTGGGGTTGTATTTTCTGGATTTTTATTGCATACATTTTCTTTAAGAAACGCATTTTTCTCGTACTCTGAGAGATTAACAAAACAAAAAGACACTAGCATTTTAATATTATCGATTCTATTTGACGTTTGTTCTGTTTTTTCTTTCGTTTTATTCTTTCTGCATTAATCTCTTATTTATTCGAAATAAATGAAAAAACAAAAAAAAAAAGAAAAATTCTCAAGTCGATCTAATTAACACAAATAATAAATCATCAGCACAAGTCGACCTCTTTCGATAGTTCTTAAATATCAACGAATCGCCTTTGTCTTTTCTTTTATTCAGAAAACAAAAATCATATAAAATATGTTTACCGGTGTGATCAATCTACAACGGTTAATTTAACTTCCTAAAAAAAAACGACATGTTCATAAATATTTAATTTCTTATATTTGAATAGAATTTTACAACCAACACATGAATCAGCACATGTATTGGTACCGGAATTGAATAATTTACTTCAACTCGATCCGTATTTGACACCGTATCAAGACGAAATTCGTCGACGGTAAATATTAAGAATTTTGAATTGATAAATTTCGAAATTGAATTGTTCTCTAGTTATCATGTGTTTGATAAACTTGTCAAACAACTCGAAACCGAAGAACAAGGAATCGATGTATTCACATCAGCATATAAACATTTTGGTATTCATATCGATTCACAAACAAATGAGATCAATATCAAAGAATGGGCGCCAGGAGCAAAGGCTATGTATATCAAAGGAGATTTTAGTGTGTATCTTAATTTCATTTTCGAACGAGATTTATCTTGAGCGATTACCTTGAAATAGATAATTGGCAAGATAAACAGTATCCATTTACACGTGATCAATGGGGCGTTTGGCGAGGCACAATTCCACCGTTATCCGATGGATCACCAGCTATCAAACATGGCCAAGCAATAAAAGTAGATTAACAAAAAAAGAAAAAGAAAACTTATTATTTTGAGCATTTAGTTACTTTTAGAATTACCTGATGGTCAATTAGTCAATCGTATTTGTCCATGGTCGTATTATCTTAAAAAAGACGAGAAAACTAATATCTATCATACAATTTTCTATAATCCATCAGCCCAAGAACGTTATCAATTTCAATATTCTCAACCGAAAAAACGTGATCGATTGAAAATCTACGAAGCACATGTTGGTATCAGTTCGCCCGAAGCTGAAATCGCTACATACGAGAACTTTCGAGTTAATATCATTCCGAGAATTGTCAAACAAGGCTACAATACAATTCAATTAATGGCTATTATGGAACATCCCTATTACGCCAGTTTTGGATATCAAGTAACTGGTTTTTTTGCTGCTTCGAGTCGATTCGGTACACCCGACGAATTGAAAGCATTGATCGATGAAGCACATAAACACGGTCTAACCGTCCTATTAGATCTTGTGCATAGTCATAGTTGTAAAAATATCGAAGATGGTATCAATATGTTCGATGGTACAGCTAGCTGTTTCTTTCATGATAATGCTCGAGGTTTTCATTCTCTATGGGATAGTCGATGTTTTAATTATACGTCGTAAGAAAATTTCAAGGATCCACGAATAGTTTCTCTTTCTCTGTTTTTTTATTTGATTAAATAGACGTGAAGTCATGCGATTCTTGTTATCGAATATTCGATATTGGTTAGAAGAGTTTCGTTTTGATGGATTTCGTTTCGATGGCGTTTCATCGATGCTCTATCATTCACATGGAATTGGTATAAATATCAAATCAAATAAATCTCTCTAATGATTTCGATTTAGCACATAGTTTCTCTGGTTCATATGATGAATATTTCGGTTTAGCAACCGATACTGATTCGTTTAATTATCTTCAACTAGCAAATTATGTTGCAAAAACATTATTTCCCGAATCGATCACTATCGCTGAAGTACATTAACAAACAAACAAACAAACAAACAAACAAATAAATAAATATTTGTCTTCTAGGAAGTTTCAGGTATGCCAACACTCTGTCGTCCATTAGCTGAAGGCGGTGCTGGTTTTGACTATCGCTTAGCAATGGCCATTCCTGATGTTTGGATAAAAGTTCGTCATTAAAATTTCATGCAAACATTCTACGTTTTTTTTCTCTTCATCTCGTTCTTCAGCTGTTAAAAGAAAAGAAAGATCATGATTGGCATATGGGAAATATCACTTGGACATTAGTCAATCGTCGTACATCAGAAAAAAATATCACATATGCTGAAAGTCACGATCAAGCACTTGTTGGAGATAAAACAATTGCACATTGGTTGTTTAATGAACAAATTTATACACATATGTCCGTATTTGCTGAACGAACAAACATTGTTGATCGTGGTTTAGCTCTACATAAAATGATTCGATTGCTTACATATGCATTGGGAGGTGAAGGTTGGTTAAATTTCGAAGGCAACGAATTCGGTCATCCGGAATGGTTAGATTTTCCTCGTGAAGGAAATAATCAAAGTTACAAATATGCTCGTCGACTTTTCTATCTAGCCGAAGATCAATCATTGAGATATCGTTATTTAAATGCTTGGGATCGAGCAATGAATGACCTCGAAAATGAGTACAAATGGTTAACGTGTTCAAATACTGTATAAAAAAAAGAATAAACAATGAGAAAAAAATGCTTGTTATTTAACGAAGAAATTTTCTAGGTCCTCAGTCGACGTAATGAAGCTGAAAAAACAATTGTTTTTGAGCGTGGAGAACAAGGACTCATATTTATATTTAATTTCCATGAATTTAGTAGTTATGCTGACTATCGTGTCGGCTGTAGTTTTCGCGGAAAGTAATCGATTTGAAAAGTTGCTTTGCTTTTATCATTTTGTTGTTTTTGGTTAAGATACAAACTAGTTTTAAATTCGGATGCAAAAATCTACGATGGACACGGACGAATCCAAGATGATCAGGAGTTTTTTACCGATGATATCATGTGGGACGAAAGACTGTATTCATTTCGGGTATAGAATTAGTATTAGAGATTCAATGACCAATAAAATCTCGTTTATTTTACTGTTCTAGGTTTATATTCCAACGCGAACTGTTCTTGTTCTTGCTCTAGTTAACGAAAAGAATTAAGCTCTTTTCTTTTTTAATTTATAATAAAAACTATACCGACAATTTCAATGTTTTTTACAGTTGAGTGGATGTAGCTCTGACGTAAAAGGCATATATATATATATATATATATTTCTTCTTGGTAGACAACATAATTTCTATTAGAGTAGATATTACTTGAAAAACAATTAAGAAAAACTACGCATTTTATTCTTATGATGAAAATAGAACTGTTGAATCAAGAATATATTTGAGGGTGTATTTGTTTGTGTTGTTGTTTTTTGTGAGAAAACAAATTGTTACATTTCTTTCTTTTTTGTGTCTACGATCGGGTTGAACTTTACAATGATATTAAAATTCATATAATGAATCGGTTCTTTCTTTCCTTCTTTCTTTCTACTTGAAAAAGTAAATTTAATTGAACATGTTAGGTAAGCAAATGCATAGAATTGGCAATTTTAAGTGATGTAATCAGAAGAAAGAAATTGCTCATTGGTTCTTTCACTATTATTATTATGATTATGATTACGTTTGTACGAAGTTCTATTTTCTTTTCTTGTTTACAACAGGTTTCATTCGTCTGTTTTTGTATTGATTTACGAAGCAAATGGAAAAGAGAAAAAAAAACTTGAGTTGAATTTTTCTTCTTATTACATGCAGATACTCTCCCTTGCATCAACATAACAGTTCAAGGTCCGTTCAGGGTTATTTCTTCGTGAATGTGTATTTGAACAGTAGAATGTAATGTGTGAGTAATCGAGGTAAAGAGAAAAAAAACCTGACTATGAGAAAGGAAGAGAGAAGAGAGAGAGAAAGTAAAAACGAGAAGAAAAGAGAACGAACGGGAGCACATATATACGCTGTTTTGAGAATAGAAGTTATATATCTGATTTAATACAACAACGGCCAGTTTCGAAACAGCTGTTCAAGGTTATTTCAATAGAATATAAAAGCCTTGAATGACGTTTGATCGGCAAGTTCCTTTTCTTCTTTGCCTTCTGTGTATTCGTTTCTTGATTGAATCAGTAAAGAAGAGAGAAGAATATTCGATTGCGTCATAAGCAACATTCTTCTTCTTCTTCTTTTGTATTCTCGTATCCTTCTTCTTCTTATTGCATTTGTGTATTTTGGAAAGAAAAAAAAACGACAAGAGAGGGAGAGAGAGAGAGAGAAAGAACGAGAACAAAGATAATAGAAAGCAATATTTGTTCTTAAACACACATCATAACGCTATGATGGAAAAGCAAGAAAAGAAGAAAATATAGCAGCATTCTTACCAAAACTACGGCTCGCAACAATAAACTATCTTCTCAAACCTTGACAGATTCGTTATCATTGTTGATATTACTGCGAGTGCGAAGGTTGATTGATCTATCATATCGTGTACGTACGTATGTATTTCTTCAGAAAAGAATAAAAAACCGAGTAAAACCAACAGATTCAACCTTGGAGATGCAGTATAAGAACAATAAGATTCTCCTCCGAAAAAAAAGTTTTTTTTCACAAATCAAAGTGACCTTGACCGAATGTAAAAGATTTTTCTTTGTATATGAATAGAAATTCAAGGCAACCAACGAAGGTCGCACATGTTTTGGATAGTTGATTAAGTAATCGAACAAGTTAATTATTATTCGTAAATGATCATCGATATAAAAAAAACTAAGTTGAGTATTCGTTTTCTATTTTTGGATTATTATGTAAGAGCAACAAGAGACATCGAGCTGGAATAGAAAATGATCTGATATCATCAAATTAGAATACGATAGGCAAAACTCAAGTTCGAAGGTTAGCAACATGATTTGTTTATCAGAAATCGATATATTTTTAATATGATAATTTCCGATCTAACATTTTCAACGACCTCGAATATGTCAAAGAATTGTAAATACAGTGAGATAATCTTCTTTCGATTCGACAAAATTTTATTTCGTCCTCCTACACAAAACAGAAAAGAAAAAAACTTAGAAAATTCAATTGTATTGCATATTAGTTCAATTGAAGATTGACATGTTGACAGATGCTAATCATATGCAAAGAAAAGAAGAAGAGAACTCGAAATTATTTTTGTCATGTTTTTGATTACCTTGGTACTTTCCTGTTTATTCTTTTTCTCCTTCGCATTTGAAAAGCTGATCTGTTGGTGTTATGATAATGCGCAGCTCTGCGCTTATGTAGGCGTTCTCCTTTTTTTTTTATACATTCTTGATTACTTTTTCTTTTTGTAATTGACACCCGTTGTTCAAGAATAGTGATAATATTCATTAGTTTACTTGCCTACGCTTATCTAGATCTTCTCTTTTTGCAATATTCTATTTCCTGACTTCGCCTGTCAAAATAAGAATCCATGTTTTTCCCGTTTTTTCTTTCACTTTATTTAAAAGAAAGGAAAACATCTTCATTAAACTTGTAGTACGATTTTTTGCTCTCTGCTCCATGAGTCACAAGGCCATAATTATAAATATCGACGCAATTGCTCTGTGATTTTTTTTTATAGAGCGTAATAATAATAATTGTTTGTTTTTGCTCGTTCGATGTTTTCGTATTTTTCATTCACTATTAATAAATCATCAGTCGAAGTAAGACTTTGAAGAAACATGTCCTTATCAAAAGTGAGTATTATTTTTAGCTTTCTAAAAATATTCTTTTTTCAATATTTATTTTCTTTTTCACTGATTCGCATAGTAACAAAAATTGTTTATATGTTTTCTTTTCTTGTTTTTTTTAATATATATATCAGTTTTGACTCATTTCTTTTTCTTCCCTTCGATAATGATTAAACGAGAAAAAAAACCGTGGAATAAAATCATTGTATTTATTTTACTATAGAAACAAGAAAATAGAAGAACGTGTGTATGCTTCATATGGTTAGATATTATGTCAATAATAAAAACAGAACGTTCATTCGAACACGCGCCCACACAACAATTACGTAATATTGACAACCTTGCTCGCTTTTCGCGTTGAGAAGTTATATTTTTTTGCTTTATCGCCTGTATGAGAAAGGGAGAGAGCGAGAAAAAAAATGAGAGAAAGATTTTTTGTTCTGCTCAAAAGAAAACGGCTTGTACGCATCAGATGTACGTATATTATATTATATTATATATATATATATGTATACATGTATACGTATATATGGAAGAGAGAGAGGGGGGAGAGAGTAGAAAAAAAAGTGCATATACGCTTGTTTGAGAAGCGACATCGATAATGTGACAATACTGCGTAAAGAGAAAAAAAGAGCCTTGTCCTTATGAATGCTAGGGTGGGATGTTTAGTGTGATGATTTCCCTGCACTCTTGTATATGTTCTATGCCCTTTCGACTGCACATTCTATGTAGGATAGATATACATAGAACATATTCGAACAAAATAAATAAACATCATATACAGCTGATGACAAGATGGTGTATTGTTTGAATTCTTTTCTCCTTTGATTCTATTAGCTAGATAAGTTGAGTAATCCTTGAGGATACGCATAATATTCTCATTCCTATTTAGTTCCCAAACAGATTGTGTACGTTTGTCGTCGAAAATAGTGTAGTAACATTTGTTTATTTTTCCTCTAGGATGATGATGATGATGATGAATGATGAGAGAAAAAGATAAACGTGTATTGAATACAAAGAATGTGTTGTATAAAATATTTCATTTCTTGACACATTGAATTCGTAGTAGATTTTACGAACTATTTCTTTCGTTCGTTCGTTTTTTCTTTTTCTTGTTCTATCGCATTGTGTTATGGATATATCTCAAATCAAATCTTTTCTTTTTCTTGCGCGTTTTTTTTTTCAACGCCATGCATTGCTTGTTGTAAACTTTTGCGGTCAGCCTTATCGTTCTCGTCAAAAAAAAACTCGCGATGACTTCTGTTGCGTATATGTGTAAGAATAAGGGAGAACGAGAGGTCGCGCTCCTTTGTTTTTGGAGCGCGCCGTGCAAGCAGTGCGCAAAAAAATATATATATATGAGAAAAAGAAATATGTATTGACATACGCTTGAGCACATAACACAAAAAAAAACGAGAAGCGCACGCTCGCTCGTTGGCGGAATGCATCATCGAACGATGTTCTCTGTGATGATGTTTTTGCTCTCTCGTTGTTTCCATGCATGCAACACGATAGAAAAAGAAGAAAAAAAAACGAACGAGCACAAACGGGCGGTAGAAGGTATAAGGGTCAACATTTTTTTTCTTCGTTCCTTCTTCTTTTTTTCCTTCTTCTCTTTTTCTTTTTCTTCTCCTTCTTCTTCTTCTGGAAGCACTGCAGCTAATGGTGACATTTTTACTATATCCATTTCGAGAGACCCCAGAGAAGTTGAACTCTCTTTTACTTTATTATTTCTTACGCAACATGACGGAATGTATTTTTCGAGCAACACACACACACTCATGCATCCGTGCGTACATAGACCAGATGGTTCCCGCGAGAAAAAGAGAGAGAGAGAAAAAAAAACGATAAAGTTTTTTTTCTTCTTCTAGGTTCTTCTAACCGAACAACTTTTTTTTTATCTTGTGCTTCTTTCTTCTAGATGTACTGTAAATTAATAGTCACTGTCGGCCAAATGGTCAGATAAATAGCGAGTATTGACCATGCATCATTCTCGACAACCAATTGATATTTCTCTCGTCGTTGACGACGACAACGATGACGATCTTTCGAATCATCATTATGTGCCATCAGCAGTGGGTGATTATTCATCGTTGATCGTTGATTCACCACCAGATACAATGTGTCAACAGCACATGTACAACGATCGATCTCCTTCGCCAACGTCCTCACACATCCAAACATCTCAAACATCCTCATCACCCTCCTCATCATCTGTACGTCAAAGTCGTCGACGTTATTCGCATAGTTCATCTGGTATTGATTCAACATCATCCGGAACTAATATTTATCGTGATCGCATACGATTTAGTTCGTGGCCACGACATCGAAGAGAAAAACGTGATATACTTGCTGAATATGATAAACGTCTTGCAAAATCCATTATACAAGAACTTGGTATAGGTATTAATAAAACTTATCGAAATCCATGGGGTAATTTATCCTATGCTCAATTAATAACACGTGCTATTGATAGTAGTCCATGGAAACGTTTAACATTAAATGAAGTTTACGAATGGATTATTCAATTTGTGCCATATTTTAAAGATAAAATCGATGCAAAAACTAGTTGGGGATGGAAGGTAAATTCATTTCGATTGTTTTGTTTTGTTTGATTGATTGTTCGTTGTTGAAATTTAGAATTCCATTCGACATAATTTATCTTTACACAATCAATTCATACGTGTACCTGTCATCTCATCATTATCTAAAGGTCCAGTTAAATATGTTTGGACAATAAATCCATCATTTAAGAATAATTCACCATATAAAAAATATAGTTTAAAACGAAAACGTGCGGCTGCTGCTGCAGCAGCTGCGGCCGCGGCCGTTTCAAATCTCAATTCAACATCAAATCTATCCCAAAATTCCGAACAAAATCTCGAATCTAATTCAGTTCTCTCATCATCTAATAACTATCATCGACATTCAACAAATTCATTTCCTAAAGCAACACGTTTAAGTGAACAATCACATGGCAATGGATCATCAGCAACATTAAATCAACTATCCGTTGCTGCAGCCATGATGTCCGCTGGTGTTACCGATCCGGCAGCATATCGAGCATTTCTCAATACTCAAGCAGCAACAGCAGCTATGATGAATAAACATAAACAACAAATGAGTTCATCATCGTCATCATCAAATGCACAACAAACAACACCTACCGCACATCGACATAGTTCGTCGGCGTATACACACGAGTCAGGACTTCCCATTCCAAAGAAACTTGCTCTAAGCACGGATCGTTATAAACAACAACAACAACAACAACAACAACAACAGCAGCAGCAGCAGCAGCAGCAGCAGCAGCAGCAGCAGCAACAACAACAACATGCTGAATGGCTGTTGAATTCCTATCGACAACAATCGCAAT
>ERZ778024.1550-NODE-1550-length-26192-cov-53.991889_pt1 | contig 26192 bp, 18 predicted proteins | sample MGYA00375754_ERZ778024 | MGnify/ENA primary metagenome ERZ778024 (study PRJEB29350, sample SAMN05389827) | bioreactor metagenome | isolation source: Thiocyanate bioreactor | place: South Africa: University of Cape Town | collected 2014-02-18 ...
GCAACAACAACAACAGTCATCATCATCGCAATGGAATGATTCAACATTATTAAATGATCAAACGACATCATCAACATCTCAACAACAAGGCAACTATCGTACACAACAATCATCTTCATCATCCAATTGGAATACACAATCTCAATCAGGCGGTGGTGGTGGTGGTGGTCATCAAGATGAATGGCTCACCGATGGACTGGTTAATACAAGTGATTGGTGTTTACAACCGACAAAAAATAATGTTCCATTTGATCCAGAAGAAGGTCGAATTAATACAAGTCGTTGGGGTGAACCAAGTGGACCGGGTGGTGCTATGGGTCGACCATTGCCAATGCCTTCGATGAATCAAAATCGATTTATGAATGATTACGATCTCATGGAAGGCGGACATGATCCTCATAATATGCATCGCATGTCAGGTTTTGATAATCAATCAATGAATGATCCATATCGACAAGGTTCTGATCTCAAAAATCCGATTATTGGTCTCGGTGGTCTCCTACCACCATCGAATAATACTCAACAATCACATCTTATGATGCCACCATCTCAACTTCCATTTGCTTCACGATCTGGACCACATTATCAGCCCGGTGGTATGATTCGACCAATGAATATCAACGGTATTTCGACATCATCAGGTGCAATTATGGGTACAGGTGGTCTTATTTCGCCAAAACTATCCACAACATCGCCCGTACCGAATCAAGCACCCTACGTTCCATTAGCTGCTAAACAAGGCAATATTCCACCATCATCATCTCAAACACCGACACCTCAACAGCAACAAGCTGCTGGTTCGAATAACGGAGCTGTACACGCTCAAATCATGGAACAATTTCGTCTTGCTGTACAAGCCGGTTTAATTAGTCAAGATTTGCTCAATACCAAACTGCCACCATATATGTTACAATTACTTCAGAAGTTATTCGAACTTCAACAAAAATATCAAGCTCTATCAAATCAACTTTCTGATTTGTCTAAACATAAACAAAATTTTCCAATAAATTTCTTCCAAGCTGAATCTGATCGTTTATCAAAATTAATCGTACAAAAACGACAAGATATGATACTTGTTCAAAAACAAATTAAAGAAGCACATGCTAAAGTTATTCAACAACAACAATCAACATCGACATCGTCACAAATCATGTCCAACGGACCAAATAATCAAAATTCATCGACATCAACAGGATCAGCACAAGGTCAAGAACAACTCGTCGATCGTATGCAATCATTAAACGTCGATAAATCACGTCTACATCAATGGACAAAACCACAATCATCGACACGAACAAATCAATCGTCGATGTTTGCACCACCTGGTCTCACGCAAAAAGATTGGCAAACAGGCGCAAATAATCCAAATGACGATTGGGAAAATGCTCAAGCCAACGAATCAAAGGATCCATACGCACATAATAATCAAACATCGTCAGCAACTGCTGATCCATTATCGGAATTCGAAGGTGACAGCTTTAGCGGTGGACCACCACCTTTTGTACCTGGTCAATTATGGAATTGGAAGTCATTGCCTAGTGCTGAGGACGATCCACATGTTACACCAAGTTCGTTAACATTCGGTCCGAAAGGATCATCAATAAATAATCTCAATGTTGGTGCAACAGAAAGGTATTTTTATCATTATCTTGAATTTTGTCTTTATATTCTTTTTTCATTCAGTGCGTTTTCCAATCCTCAAATGCTTCATCATATGCAACAGCAATCGCAAATGAATCGTTCCCAATCACATTGGCAACATGATTCTCAAAATTTTCAACCGACAATTGGTGATTGGGGCAATCCACAACAATATCGAGGTACATCAAAACCACCACAATCGCTCAATCATCAACCTACATCCCACGGGGCTTTCGGCGGCTATCGACCATATATGTAATAGCAACAACGACAAGCACAATTGAATTTCAATTATACAAAAACAAATAAATACATTAGAAATTGCGAGTCTATTTCATTTTTTTCTTTCTTTTTGTGTTCTTTTTTCTTCTTTGTTCTTTCTCGGCCAAAACAAAGTCAGTGAAATGATAAAACTGTGTCCTCTTTCTCTTGTTCTCTCATTACAATCGTGTATATTTACATTTCATGCTCTTTCATTTATGTGTATCTAATCTTGTCGACTGGATTTCTGTGAGTTTCACACGAAAATTTCATTCATTCTTTTTCTTCTTTCCGCTAATGATGCACTGCACTGAGAATTCCCTCCCGGTACCATCCATTTTTTTTTCTACATGTTCGTGATGTGAATATCTATTGTTTTCTTCATGTGTCGTCTTCTTTTTTTTTTCTCGTATTTGTGTCATGTTTGTGCTGCTGGCCGAGCTTCATATCGACAAACAAACGAACCACAAAACCAAATAAGAGATCTATTGTAACTTGTGCTGTGCTGCTCACGGACACGCGTGCGTGTGTGCAATAAATTCTTTCTTCATTTTCATCTCTTAACTCGTTGGTTTTTACTGTCAATATCATTGAATAAGGATTTATCTTCTTTCTTTCTCTCTTTATCAAATAATTTGTCTTCTACTTGTAGTGTGTGTGATGCTTTTAGCTATATATCTTTGTCTGGTTGTGGTGTGTGTAAATCAATACATTTAAAAAATTTAACTTTGCTCTGATTTCTTCCTGTTTTTCTCTTTTTTTTTTTGTCTCTTCATTTTCTTTTTCATTGAATTTCTTCATTCTTTTTCTTTTCTAACATTGCGCTATAAAACAAAAACCTCAAACAAATCAATTCTTTACATAAGAACTATTTTGTAGAAAACTCAGTTGTTGTGAATGAAAATTTTCACATTATTTGTGTGCACGCAGATAGCTTGAATGCGTGTTTGTGTTTGACTTCTTTGCAGCAAATATAAACAAAAAGATGGTGATGAAGAAAGAAGAAAAAAAAAACTTCAGTTTTTTTCTGTTCTTTTCGCGTTGTGTATAAAGAACCAAGCAAACAAACCTCTTTTTTGTATGTGTATCTGTATGAAAACAATTTTCCTCTGGCACCAATGCGCTGGCCTTTTTTATATGTCACTTTTTTCCCTGTTTTTTTTCTTTTCTTTGTCTGCGTATGTTCTCAAACTCTACTATACTAATAAATTACCAATAAATTTGACGAAAATTTCACAAAAAAAATATATATTTATCAGTTCGACTTGTTTGTTTTCAATGAATAATTACGTTGGGTTTAGTTTGTCATCGTGTATTCTGTTGCATATTTTTAGATGGCATCATCTATCGATTTGCATCCACCAGTATTCTGATTTTAAAGCAAAAAAAAACCCGAAAAGAATCCGATTTTGATTTCATAGATTCATTGGGGACAAACACCATCGAATGTATCATTACGTATCGGTTTGACCGATGTCAAAGTATAGGACGAATGAAACGGATTAGAAATGCAATGTTCTCATATTTTAGTATCCAAAACTTGATATCAATGGATCAAGTATTAAATTTCAAGCTACTGGTTCCAGCGGTTCACGTGGAGAAGAACTGTATTCTTTTGAAATTGAACTCTATGATTCGATTGATGCAAAAGTAGATGAAAGACAAAAAAAAAAGATTTTTTTTAATAATTCTCATATTTTGTTATTTATTAAAGACGAGTACATATAAAATTAGTGATCGAGAAATCAATGTTAATTTAAAGAAAAAAACTAAAACCGATTCGACTAATCCATGGCCACGTTTAACCAAAGAATCTGTGAAATTACCGTGGTTAAAAGTAGATTTTCCAAGAAATAGAAAATTCGGTTAAGAACTAGACTATTTCTAGGCTGATTTTGATAAGATGGCATATAGCGAAGATGAATCTGACTCCGAGCAAAAGAAATCTTCGTTTGTGGGTGTTAATTATACTAAAATTATTTTGTTGATATTCATATCTTTTCTTTTCATGCAGAATAATAGATTTAATGATGATCTGTCAATGCCAAAAATATCAAATTCGCCTCGAAACAGATCAAATGGTATGATCAAACTTTGATCTAAATCTTAAAGTTGCTATTTTTTTCATAGAATTTATTGATCTTCGATTGAATTGGTTATTATTCTATAATTTACTTCAATTCTTGGGCTATTTTTGGGTATTTACTCGTTTAATCATCTATCTTATTTCGAATGGACGTATGCACTTTTCGTTTTGCTCGATTAAATTCAAATCACGTCTTTTTTTTAAAGATTTAAAAAATAGCTATCAAGTCGTTGAAAATCCGATTAAGATCTGTCAAGCGTTATCATTTCTTGAAATTATTCATCCATTGATCGGTTTTACTAAAGGTGATTGGATATCACCGGTAATTCAAGTAACTAATCTTTGTGTTTATTTTCTTGTCAAAATAGAAGGTTTATTCTTATTGAATATTTAAAGTTTCTCGCTCGAAATCTGATTTTATTCGTTGTTGTCGATTATAATGATCAGATTAAACCATCGCCTATTGTGGCGTATTTATTTCTTGTCTGGAGTTTTGTCGAACTTTTTCGGTACGGTAAATTCGATGATTGTTTACACGTGATTTATTTTCATGCATTAGATATCCATATTATGCTATTCGTCTATTAAATCGACAAAATCATTTGATTACTTGGTTCCGTTATACACTTTGGATCGTTCTTTATCCGTTAGGTGCATTCATCGAAGGTCTTATTGTGTATAAAAGTCTCAAATACTATCAATCCAAGCGTTATCTCAGCATTGATCTGCCGAATAGACTCAATTTTTCATTTGATTTTGCTTTATTTCTTCAAGTCTATTTAGTCATATTACCATTCGGTATGATTCACTTGGTTTTTTCGACAGAATTATTGCATCATATTTTATTCGTAGGTCTCTATCAAATGATGATTCACATGCGAAGCCAACGTCGAAAACTTTTAACGAAAAAATCTCAATAGAAAAACGATGTTTTCATTTTCTTTTTTTTTGTTAATTATGATATATGATATAAAGTAAACTCATCTTTTTTTTTCCATTTTATTTCAGATAAATCATCATGGTTACATCTACGACTTTAACAATCGATAAAACATTTCGTCGACTTTTAATTTCGACTGAACAACTTGTCGAAGATCAGTCATCCGAACATTGGAAAATCCATCACGTAAAAATACAAAATTTTACTCGAATATTAACAGAAAATCTTCTTTGTAGTTTGTTAATACTTTAACAGACATGCAGAAGACTATGAGGTAAAGTTTTATCTCACAAAACAAAAAAACGAAAATGACTAATTTGATTTCTAGTCGATCAGGTTCGCGGCAACGTAATGAATATCAACAACGAATTGATAAAATTCGTCAATATATCGATCCAAATAAACTAGTAGGTACAAAAAACTAATGTCGTAATGAGGATTTAAAATAAAATTACGACTAGCAAAAATAAGAGCAAAGCTTAATTTTGATTGACAGCGCGAGATAAAAGTCAACTAACTATATTATTCATCTGTGAATTTTACTATGACGTCAATTTTGTAATTAGGGTTGACGGTTGTAAGATAAGCTACTTGTGAACATTGCACTCTAATGACATTATTTTTCATTAGAATAAAACTATGAATTCAATCGATTGGAATATAAATTTTCAATGATATTCATGTGTTTCAGGATGAACAAATCTTTCCACGGGCAAGTCAACCGAAACTAATTCAACAGGAACAAAAACCTGAAGCTACAGTCTCAGTACCGGTATCAAATGAAACTGAAAAATCTCTTCAAACATCAACTAAACCCGAACCTTGTAAGTTCCGTTCTAATCGAATGGTTAGAACGAGAAAAATCATCAGTTGATTAGATCGAATCTACCTAAAAGCACACACACATATATGTATATGTCGAATGATGTTTAAACAACACCTTTTACCTGTATATTCATTGATGAAAATTTATTTAATATCCTGACGACATTTTCATTTCATATTTTTTCTTTTCATATCTAGCTCATCTTAATCGTCAACAGCAACTTATTCAATCGGAAGAAGATAAACAAGATGAAATTGCAACAGCTATGATTTCAACAACACAAAGTATTTTACGTAGTGCAAAAAGTTTACACGGTATCGTTGCTGACGATCGAAAAGTTCGTTGTTTTTTTTCTATTTTTCATCGAAAGTCAATTCATTTGTCTGCCGCTTTTTTTTTCGTCAGAAAATTGCAACTGCAGAAAATCTTATCGATACAAATACAGCTAAACTACTCGTTCAAAGTCGACGCTTAAAACACAATGCATATAATGTTTCGAATTGTTGGATTTATGTTATGTTACTTGTTGTCATACTAACATTTATTTATTTAACATTGTTTATGCGTATGTTTCGTAAACGAATAATAGCTATTCAATCGTCAACATCAACATCGAGTTTTCTATTAAATAATTCAATAAATCAAACGGCAACAACTAATACAAATATAACGACAACAAAATCGACTGATTACATTAGTTTATTGTTAAATTATGCCAATGAAAATCATACAGATTTATAGAAAATAAAATAAACGAGAATTTTCTTTTTTATTTAATTATTTTATTAATATATATATATATATATATGTGTGTATTTGTATAAACAAAAGGAAGAAAAAGAATGGAAACAGGAAAAGAAGATGAAGAGAAATAGAAAAAGAAATGAAAAACCAATAGGGAGAATAATCATCCACAGAAATATGACACTTCTTTATTTTTCCTTCGGATGCGTCTATAATAACTGAAAGTTTCTTTTTGTCACATTGTTACTTGCCTTATACGCTGTGATCTCTCTCGTTTCCAAAACGCATCTTTTTTGCCTATGGTTTACATGGATTATTTGTTTGTATGTATGTGTATGTGTGTGTGTGTGTGTGCCTCCTTCAAACATGAATAAGAAAGAGAAAGAGAGATAACTACGTATGAGTTCCTTCCGGTTTTATAGAAGGCAACTGTCAATGATTTCGAAGCTATTCTCTATCAACAGTCGTTTCCAACATGCTTAGACTTTAACGAGCGAATCCTACTGTTCTCTCTTCATGAATCAAACAAAAGAAAAAAGCAAACTTCATATGATTATTGAGTATGAATTCCAATGAGAGAACTTCAAATGAAGAATCTTTGCTAGAAGAATTAAGAGTAATCACCAAGGAACTATTTTGGTCTAGGAAACAACCTCGATTTATCCTAAGCTTTTTTTATTGAATATTCAATTGACAAAATAAAACGAACACGATGAATAAAAGTCAAATATATGGATAATTCACTCTTTTTCTCTGCCATTATTTATAGTTAAAATCTCGCTCTACATATGTATATATATGTGTGTGTGCAAATTCTAATCATAGCAATCTCCGTTTTCATTTCCTTTCTTAATACATCCTCTAGCTATTTCCTACCTTTTTTTTCTTCTGGTTTCTTTGTTTTTATCAGTATATTATTGCGGATATTGTATCTCGAAATTCAAATTGATAGTGATTTTCTTTCGTAGAACTTTGATTCAAATCACAAAAAGACAAAAATCAATGTCAACTTGATTTCTCTTGTCAATAACAATGATGCAATCTCTAAGAACCTACAATCTTATTAATAGAACTTTTCTTTTCACTATTTGCACAATGTCTTCAGGATCCTAATAATATTTATATTTGGCATTTTCAATGTTGATCTAAGCACTCCTCCATATTTTCTAATGCGTCTTCATCTAACATTATTGCTGAAAAGCATTTTCTCTTTATGAATGAATGAATGATCGAATGAATAGAATATAATCGTTAGTATTATTCATTGTTGTTTTTTCCTGATTTTGAAATTATTGATACGGTTATATGAAAAGGGTATGAGAGCAGACATGATTTAAATGAATGAATTGATCTCTATAGACTCGAGAGAATTGAGTGGAAATAATGTCAAAGAAAAGCAGTGATCATGACTTCACGATGTCTAAGTATTTCACAAGGGAGACATACCAGTAAGCATTGATCATGCATGTAAATATTAAAAAAAAAGATGGCAGTACAATGGACAAGCTTACTTTATGAGATATTTCTTTGCTTCTTTTTTTTCCTATTTTTTTTTCTTTTCTTCCGCTTCTTTAGTTCCGTTTTTATGCCTTTTTTTGCATTTGTCTAGTGTTTCCTGATCGAGTCACTCGGTTTCATGGAAGTACTTGTGTACTACTCTGCCAAATATATCACTCTAATTCGATCGTGTTGCTTTGTTACTTGACACGAATTTAGTGCAAAATTACGTACCGTGATTCCGAGAATAGTGAGTTCTGAAAAGAGGTCAAACTAATGATAAATCTTCTACGTACTATCGATTATTATAAAATTACTGGGTACAATTACTATATAGAAAAAAAAAAAGTAAAAGTATCGTCTTCGTTTTCCTTATATTGACTAATGTTTCCTTGTAAGTAACACTATTTGTATCTATCTCATTTGCCTGTGCATGCGAAAAATTTTTTACGCCGATTGTCGTTCTGAAGGGAATTCGCTTATTCGAGCAGGCGTAAAAGAAATGATGTGAAGTGTTGAGTCCGCTTCTCTGGTTAATGTTTGGTAGTGAATTGAACTAATCTGGTTAGAGAGAACGCTAGACAAAAGTTTATATGCATATATTTGTATCGAATTATATAATCTAAGCTTGTTTATGTTAGACTATTTTCTCTTTCGAAAAAGAAATGATTTATAGAAAAATTAGTTGCTATTGTTTTCTTCTCCTCCTCCTCGATAGGATGAATATATAGGTAAAAGAAAGACATGAGCTTGTCAATTAAATAACTTAGTACATTTTTCTTTTCAAATAATAGAAGGAATAGTAATAAAAATGTCTTGTGAACACTAGCATTTGTAAGTTAATGAGTGATGTGCTTCGAGACGATTGGGAGATATATACATGACAGAAAGTGGTCTCTGTAGAGCACAATGAAAAAAACAGAATGAGAAACAAAGAGAAAAAGGGACAACATGTAACTATGATTGTGGTTGATGTTTGTCTTCTTCTTCTTCTTTTTGTTTTCCAAAATGAAAAAAAACATAGAGAAACAGAGACAGATAAGAGCGAAAGAACAAGAGAAGAAATGTAAAGAAGTTCGACTGATACTTCAAACTATTTGTCTCCATGTAAGTGTGTATGTGACATGTCTCAGATAGTCTCGTCAATGTTAGACACAGTCAAAAAGAAGAGTAGTAGTGCATATGTAACTGTGATCAACAAGCTCTTATGAATTTGTTCTCGTCGTTCTTCTTATTTTTTCTTCTTCTTCTTCTTCATCTTTTTGGTTTTTTGTGTTTTCAAAAAGATATTTCTCTCGCACGAATATGCATGTACGCACTTTTTAGCATTAAATAATGAACTCGATCGATCATTTTACTTCGAGTAAAGAAGCAAATACAAAAAAAAACAACAAAGAAACGTCGATTTCTACTGATGTTTGTTCAGAACAAAATTTATTAGTTCGTAGATCATACAAACATCACTTCCGTCTTTTTCTTCTTTATTCCTGTTTGTTTCCGTCTAATCGGATTTCGATGATGATATCGTGAGAAGATACCGTTAAAATCTACATCGACACATAGATTATTCGATCTGATATCGTGCATATATAGTATGATTTTTCTCTCGAGGGCTCTTATCATCAGTTGTGATCATCTTGTAATTTTTCTTTCGAAGCTTGTTGATTCAACAATGAAGATAATCGCTTCTTTTGTCTACTTCGTCTTTTTCGACAATGTACAGTTCAAAATACAAACAGTATTTATTCGAATACAATTACAATCTATGATTTATTTAAGTAAGCATGCGAATAATTATTGACTAGTAGAAATAAATAAATAACTAGCGGTTTGTAATAATTAGATTTACGTGAATAATTAACATTAAAAAAATGATTGTATTAAAATTCGTGAGAGATAATAAAAAAAACATATGGTAATATCAGTGAATGTGAAAATTCAGGAACTATTAGTTTTTTTTTCGTGAATGATTTGGTTTCTTTCTTGTTTCTTTCTCTTCTCTCTCTCTCTGTATTTCTTTTGATGCATCGTCATCCTTTATTCGAACGATGATTATTGCTTTTTAGGATGGAAAGAAAAGCACAGAATGCGATTCTCAGCAGCAAGATAAGATAGGCTAGCAGCAGCCGCAGTCAATCTCATTTCTTTCTTTCTTTCTCTTCGTTTTCTTCTCCTGGCTCTTTGTCTTTTCTTTTTTCTCTAAAGGAAAAAAAGAAATATTATTTATTGTTTCATCTTTCTCTATGCAAGAAATATTTTCAGAATCTATCATTTTCGTTCGACGACGCTTTTATACAACTAATCAATCAAATGATAATGACAATGATTTCATTTCTAATCAGGTAAACAACATTAGTCAGTCCATTGTATTTACCATATGGCCTCGCCCAATTGGGCTTCTTCAATTAATACCTGTAACCTGATTTCAATACATCATATTCAAGCTAAATTGATAATCGAATCGAAGTCTTTCCGACTGTATGTTCGTCGATTCGATGGACTGTTTTTTAACCTACAATCTTTCGTGTGTTAACGGTACTTTTGTTCAATTTAATTCGTCATCCGTTGTATTTGGGGACGTACTCGATCCAAGTGCTTTAGATAGTGACGATAGTTTACATAATGATTTCACATCATCACCAAATAATCCCATTCGAACATCCATACTTGTATCTGTACAACATTGTATATTTACAACAATTATTCTTGGTACCATAATTTTAGCAACAATTACTGGAAATATACTTGTTATAGCTGCTGTGAAATTAGAAAAAAGTCTTCATTCAGTTGCTTATTATCTTTTTGTATCCTTAGCTGCGGCCGATTTAATGGTTGCTTCTATGGTAAGTCATTGGAAAATCTTTGATTTTGTTGTTATTATTCATATTATTGTAGTAATATTTCTTTTCTTAGTTTTTTTTTTGTCAACAGTTAATTTGATAAGATTATACGAATATGAATAATTGAAAGGGAAGAAAACTCGAATATAATAAGTTTTTAAGATTAGGTCATATCATCAGAATGAAATAAATAACTAATTTGACGTCTATTTCAAAGCTCATCTTTTTGACACTAATATAAACATCTATCAGTATTTAATATCTAATACCAATTAGTCAGTTTCTTTCTTATTTTTTCTTATTTATATCAATGCTTTAACTGTCGATGAATACATATTATTGAAAGAAGAAGAAAAATTGTCTGATATAGCACAATCATAACCGAGCTACACTATTACTAATATACTTCGTCGTTGTGTCTTGTAACGGCAAAAGGAAAACAGTTAGTTATTGACAATCTGCACGTGGTATAGCTGTATTGTTATGAGAACTTTCTTTACTCTTTTAATAATCGATTGGATGAATAAGGAAAAGTCAATACTTTCATATTTTAACATATTTCTTAGTTCTTTCTTTGATTACTTGTCGCTCCTGTCTGCGTTTATTCTCGAATAAACAAATAAATAAACAAATCTATTCGAATCGTTTATTTCGTCAATACGAGCATAGATAATTGGTTTGACCAAATGATGTTTAATTTCAAAGATAAACGATATGACGAAGACGATCCACTCTGCTTAATATCTATTTATATATAAACATGTAAAAAAAAGGACTTTTCTCTTTTGCTTTAAGCTATCTAAAAACGTTTGCTATAGGCTAAAAGTTGATAGAAAGTAAAGTATAAGCCAGCTGCTGTCGTTACTTCCATTCTATTACTATTGTTTTTGTTTTTGCTATTATTATTATTACTGGTAAAAAATGAGTGATGATCAAGATAGATATATTGATAGGAAGAAAATCGAAGACAAAGGAAAAGAAACATTTTCATCTAACGTCAATTCCTTCATATGCTTGTTGTGCATGGCCGCAGTTTGATTTTATTATTATTATTCTCATTATTATTTTTGTTATTATTATTATTCAATGCCACACACAATCTTTTTCTCGTATATTTATTCTCGTTATTCTCTTGCCTTTCATTCATCATATACGAATCTCTGTTTATATGAATATACGTACAGACAGGGATAAAATGCGAAAAAGAACCTCAATTTTAATAAAGCTTATGCGTACTCAGATTGAATTAGTTTTTATCGATTTTTTTTCGTCTTCCGGATGTTCAATATTACTAGTTCAATAATATTTGTTTCTGTCATTTCTTTTTTTGCACACAAAATAAGAACCGAATCACAACGGAGTATTTCGTCAAATGAGATATGATCAAATTTTCTTTGCTAATAAATGATGCATCAAATAACGGTACAGATTTTACGTTTGTATTCGTATTTGTTGAATGAATACTTTTGTCTACCTTGTGTATTTCTCTACGTTTAATACAGTTTAATATATGCATAGATACGCAAGATATATTCGACATAGCCATCATCAACATTATTGCATTAGCATTTGGAATGAGGCGTATTACCCGTCTGATTAAACATGTCGATCAACAATAATAACAAGAGAGCAGTGTCAGTAGAGTTAGTCAGTTGAATTATTTGCTTGTCATTCAACATTAGCATCTTTTTCTTTCTTTCTCTTGTATCTATATATATGCGTGTTATGGATGATTATCCTTGAGATTTTTTCTTCTTCTGAAGAATGAAAGACTGTCTTCTTTGTTTTTCTTTGCACAAATCCCAAAATGATCTCATTTAGACAGGCGAAAGTGAATAATCGCAATTATGTATTCAATCAAGTAATCTAAAGGTTAAAAAGAACACTTTTGAAAATAAGACCCCCCACACAAGTGCAAATGAATCTCATTGATATTGGCTGTTGTCTTGTTAAGTGTTTATAATCACGCCATGTGCCATAGTTATCGATGTCGATAGATAGCTACAAATCATACATACAAGTGCTAGTTGAAAGAATAAATATATATATAAATAAAACAGATATTTATCAAGTCACGAAATAAATTAGTCAATTGAATTGTATTTCTTTATCTAGGTTATGCCTATTGCCGTTCTAAAAGAAGTGACACGCTCATGGGTGCTCGGTCCAATTATTTGCGACATTTGGGTTATGATCGATCTACTTTGTTGTACTGCTTCGATATTACATCTTGTTGCCATAGCACTTGATCGTTATTGGGCTATTACGAACTGTAAGTGGACGTCAAATGATTTCAATTCGAATCCTTTTTTTTTCAATCAAAATTTCAGTTGATTATGCAACAAAACGTACGTCTGGTCGAGTTCTTATTCTTATCTGTATTATATGGGTGACTTCTATTTTAATTGCGAGTTCTCATCTATTTCCTATATTTCGTGACAAACGTGGACGTCCCAATGATCAATGCCATTTAATAGGCAATGTGCCGTACACAATCCTATCCACAGTTGGCGCGTTTTACATACCTCTCATCGTTATGTGCATTATTTATTGGAAAATTTTTCAAGCAGCCAAATTTCGTATACGTCGAAAAGCATTCAATGCTAATCGTTCTGCGCCACCATCGACTGTTTGTACGATGACAACAACAACAAATACTCCTGCACATATTCAACATGATATTATTGCAATTTCACAAAGTGTGACGCCAAATCATCAGACGTCTTTGAAACAGGAAAGTAAAAAACAATCGTTTTCACCTTCACAAGCGAAAAAAAATTGGAAGAAACGAACAGATTCCGCTCACTATCAATCAAATGATGTCGAACCCGATAATCCATCGTCATATTCATCAACAACCAGTCAAACCAATACTGATTATCAATTAAAATCATTAAAAAAAACGTCATATTCTCTAATCAAACGAAAACGTGATAGTATTATTACTTCTTCAACTACCTCACCACCTGTTATTCAATTATCAACAACAAATCCATTAAAAGAAGATTACGAAGACGAATCACATCAAATCAATTCCACAACAACAACAACACGTCGTCCTGTCAATGCACCATTACAAAACGAGCCATTAATTCCAATCAATACGATCAATAATCCATTAATAAATTCGAATTCACCGCATGCTATTGATATGTCAACAGTAAAACCAATATCAACAACTGTTCTAGTGCATACAACAAATAATAATAATAATATTCATAATAATACAACAGTTCTTACAAAGCCACCGGGATTAGTGGCACGAAAGAAAATTGATATTAAACGAGAACGAAAAGCCACAAAAGTTCTCGGCGTTGTTATGGGTTGTTTTATTCTTTGTTGGTTACCATTTTTTATTGAAGAAACAATTTGCGGAATATTTCATTTAACAATCAATGAAAAAATTGTCAGTGTTTTAACATGGCTCGGTTATTTAAATAGTCTTTTAAATCCTGTGATTTATACGATATTTTCGCCTGATTTTCGACAAGCATTCGGAAAGATTCTATTTGGAAAATATCGTAAACGAACACGACGACTAAAGAAATAAATTTTTCTGTCTTCTCGTTTCTTTTTTTATTAACATAATCTATCTACTAACATTTCTATATGTATATGTATGTTTATTTTTTTTTCTTCTTTTTATGCTCTTTTTTCTTTTTCTGATTTTCTTTCTTCAGTTTTTTTTTCATCTATAATTGCATACCGGTTGTTCAAATAAGAATCTCGTTTCTAACAAAAGAACATCTCAGTTCGCATCGTGCAGTAATTTATGTATTTTGTTTTCTTTCACTTGAAATTAAAATCTTAGTTTTTGACTTTGACATTTTTGTGGATATCGATTTAAATTAATACAGAGATGACTTTCGTACTTTCTTTCGATATTTTGAAAGACTTCATTGAAATGATATGTACTCAACAGATTCCGCCTCGTTCGTCATGATAAATATTTTTGGAGACTTATATAATTCACAAAATGATTCCATGATCTCTCTCAAAAACTGTCGAAGAATCAGTCGTGATATCGCAGGTAGATTCATAATGAAAATTAATAATGTCAAAATACCATACAAATTATAAAGATAGCACTAGCTGAATGTCATAGCTATATATACTTCTATACAATAAAATAAGAAATTAACTACCTATGTAACATCATTTTCATATGTTTCTGACGACATTCCTTACAATGCGTATTCTATTTCTTCTTTTAATTATCTTGATAATAATTGATACAATTTATTGTTATCATTCAACTGATTTAGAAAATATTCTTCAACGAGATCCTCGTCAACTACGAAGTGTCCTTTGGCCGAAAATCTGTGTGAATTTGAAGCGCAATCGGATGAAATATCAATCTCAAAAAATACGGAAATGTTATCCATTCGATATGAATTAATTTTCAACAAATGTATCAATTATTAACATCTCATTGAAATAAATAACCTTCTAAATGAATTAGCCTGTTTTGTTTAGTGTTAGATTTATTACACGAATAAAAGAAACTCGCGCTCTCTCATATTTTCAAGATAGTTTCTCAATCAGGTGTAAAGAAAAATGCAATTAGCAGCTAGTGATCTACTCTCTCGAATCGTACATGATCAAAATTCGAACGAACACTTGAATGAAACATGTGAGAAATTCTATCAAATTTGGTCTCATAAAGCAGCAAACATATCCAATGATCTCATTGAATACACAATTCGACGTTTGCAAAGCGATCGACTTCGTCATCTGTTTCAAATACGAAATGATTTTACTCATAAAGAACAAGCTTCACCTATTTGTCAAATGCCGATTCGTGTCGAAGATGATTTAGAACGAATTAAAGAATATATACGTCGATTTTGTTTAACAACAAGACATCTCTATCGACATTTACGTTCGGATTCACGTATCTATCCGAAAATGTGCATCGATCTCGATCAAGGAATTATGATAAAAATCTGTCGATTTATTTTTAAAACTAAAGTTCTCATTAAAATCTTCTCGTCAGAAAAACATATCAACCCTCAACAACGTGATGAATTAAAAAAACAGAACATTGAATATCATGATCCATATAAGAATATAATCAAAGCTTTCATTGTATTACAATCTAATTTTGAAATTCTTTTCGGTGATATTTTCGAACGAGATTTACTTCAAAATGCAAAATCAGGTTCAATTTCAGTTGTTCTTTTTCTTCTTCAAGTCAATTCTTGGCGTATTTTAAGCTGTGCAAACACTTCCCATTGTGTTAGATACGAGCAAAACGATTCGATTGATATTTTGTGCTTTGTATCAATTGAGCGAACCTGAACGTCACGCTGAAGCTGAAGCTATTCGTCAACGTCGATCAAGTTAACATTTGTAGATTGAATTTGACTTTATCTATCGATGCTGTTTTTCGTAGCATATTGCGATCGTAGATGTCCAACCAAAAAGCCGAAATCTTCAAAAATGTATAACACAAATAGAAATAAAGAAATGGAAAATTTTCAATTCACTGAAACGCTCACTGAATCACCAGGAAAAACAGTATCAACAAAGAAAAAAGATACTCCAAAACGAATAATATCTCCGAAGTACAGCTAAATTTGCTTGTTCAATTCAATTCTGAATATGCATTTTTTATTTCAGGTCACAATTGAAAACTCCGAAGAGCAAACAAAAACAGAAATCGAGTGAAAATCTTTTATCAACACCATCGTTGTTAGTTCATTTTTGAAAATGACAATCTCACTACTTTCGATTGTAGAAATAAACGAGATAGTAGTTCAACGAAAAAGAGTTCGACGCTTGCACAGAAAAAATCAGTACTATGAAAAATATACCGATATTCATTTGGTATTTTCTTAAATTTTCTATTAGAAGAAAAACAAAAATCAAAATCAAAATCAAAATCCATCATCATTCGATTCGACACAAGACGATATTAACTGTGGCTGGACAACATGGTTGCAAAATGCCACAATGAATCTTGCTGTTGTACTGCCAAAAAACAGTACAAATCCAATTCAACGAATAGTTAATTTATATAAGATCTCGCTTTTTTTTCTGTTGTAGATATTGAGCCAGAAAAATCCGCATTAACAACATGGGCTGCGATTGATAGAGTATTAAGATAGATTGTTGTCATGCGATTATCTAATCATGTCGTGTTCGTTTTCCTTTTCTCTTCGTTAAACAAAAGAAAAATAAAATCGAATGATCAAGTGTCGATATTCTCCTGAGAAACAATTACATTGTATTTCAAAATTAATCTCTTGAGATGAAAATCAAATGAGTAAACGTCTACAATTAAAATGTAAACATGGCAGACAAAAAAAAGTTACTTCTTTATTCCGCCTTCTATCATAGAGAGAAAGGAAAAGAAATATTGTTCTGGATGTGAACGACATCATTGATAAGGCGAATGGAGGATTGTTACTATGTTACCATGAATATTTTGTACTGACAAATGTCAAGCAAAACAAAAATAAACAGTGATTTTTTTTGTTGCTTATTCTCATAGTTTTTTTGATAAAGAAAAATAAGAATTATGTCGAATATTCAACGAGCACGTCGTATTCCGAATGCTAATGGTCAAGTTTTAATTGAGAATTGGGTTGAAGAACGAGCAACCGAACATATTGATCATCGAGCTCAACAACAAGATAAAAATCAATCAACATCACAATCATATTCTTCTCCAACAACGAAGAAAACTGCTCATACAGCTTTATTAACACAACAATATCAAAATCCTCTCGATAGTATTACAACTTATCGTGATGATTATTATAAATTTGGTCCATTCGAACAAGTTGAACAAGGCGCACGACGTAAACGTCTTGAACATGAATTAACACGTCAAGTTGCTGCTGAATTCCGAGCACAAAAACAAGAATTCGAAGAAAATTTACGACGAGAACGTATTGAAAATTCAACAAGTGAATATCACACACAATTTACGAAAGATTTTCAATCGAAACCACCGCCAGCTACACAAGTAATATCGAATAGCCTCTCACCATTTTGTTTGACAATAAATGAGAGAAACATTTGTGTTCGATCAATATTTTTCTTTCAATTATTTGAACTAAGAAAACATTTCGATTTTGTTTATCATCTAAGATCAACATACTAATTTCAAACTCTGAATGTCATAAGTCTTCTTTGTCGTTTAGCCTCATGACCTTTTACGTGAAATGCCGGTTTCATTTTGGACTGAACATCGACATAACTCTCATGTAAATATCGAAAAATTAGATCGATCATATTAACTAAATCGGAATATTTTCTAGGGCGTCACACAATTGAAAACATTGAATAGTCCATTTCATCGAAATGCAACTTTTAGCACGCCTGTTGAATTAACATTCGAAGGTGCTCGTCCTCACGAAATGGAACGATGGCCAAACTACGCACAAAAATCACTCAATGACGCTAAAATATGTTAGAGAACGCCTTTTCCTCTCTTTTTTCTCTACAAAATAAATCGGAATATACGTATATATGAAATCACATCTTTCCGTTCAGTCCGTCCTTTTTTTTTCTACGACTGATTGACAATCAAATAGACAGAAACAAATGTTAATTAGATAGATAAATGAACGCAACGGTGCAAAGCAGACATAGACAGAGATCATCTCTATACGGATATTTCTAAGGTCAACGACTGTTGTTACTTAGAAAAATCAATTATAGATTAAATGTTATTCAAAGATATTGCATATGGGATCTTTTTTATCACTTTCTTTTAGTTGAGTGAGAAACGTTCGATGGGAATATTACTAATAATAGTAAACTATGTTAACCTTTTGACAGGCACAAACTAGATCTATATACATCGAGTCAATATGATGAATATACACGTATGTGCTAGAATAGATCTAACTAACTGATCAATCATTTGAATTGTAATAAGATTGACGAGGAAATTTTCGCAATATGATGTCATATTGACCAGGTCAACAGTTCATTTATGTTGTTTATTGTGTGGCAAGGTGTTTGAGAATATGTGCGAGACGAAGGTCAATTAACTTTGATGAATAAGACTTCTTCATTGTTCAAATGAAGGAAAAAATGTGAAAAAGTACTTATACGCTTATAATTATTCCAATCTAACAAATGAGCTCCTATTAACCGTCGATAACAACTTGAATTTGTTGGATTGAGATGATTGTTTTCTCTTTTTTTTCTTCTTCTTCCTACATTTTCCTCTTATTAGCTTGGTCAAGATCAAGAACAACGAGCGAGACGTAAAAAGTGCATATACATGCACACACATAAATATATATACGTATATAAATGTGTTCACATTCATTCATTCACATCATCGTATGTCTCGCGGCAAGATTGAAAGAGATGGTGGTCAGTAAAATGAAGAAGAATTTGTCATTCTCTCTCTCTCTCTCTCTTCTTACCTATGGATGATAGTTTGAAATTGATTGTTCGTTCGTTCTCCTTCATTCAAATTGCGCGATATATTGGTGATTAGACCACGACGAAAACGTTTTGATTGTGTACTTATTCGAACATATATTCTCAAAATTGGTCAATCACAACGACAAACTTGTATTTTTACAACTTCATTTTTTTTTCTATTGCAATACGAAGGTAAATGGGGAAATGAATAAATCTGAGAGGAAAGAAACGAAGTGCCTCGAAGGGGCTACTTGTCGCACGCTTTGAACTAAACTGATTTGATGCCGACTAGTTTTAATGTTCTCCCATATGTACTCTTGTTAATCAATTGACCAGTAAATAGACGTTAGTGATGATAGCAGCGACGTGCCACTTTTTATCTCGCCCATGTCTGTGTACATATCTCTTCATTCAAGATCGTACACGCGTCAACATAGGAAACAGATTGTATTTTAATGTGTATTTTGTGTTCTGATAATATCATAATCAATCTTAAAACGCTTTTCAACTCTGTTGTTACTATTTTACTTTCGATACCATTAGCAATAAGCTCAATTCGTCATTCGTTTTATCGGTTTTCATTCAAATTATCTATCTCTACTATTACGAAAAGAAGATCATTCATATGTGTTTTTTTTTCTCATTTAACAATACATCAATCATATTTATGTAAGACTAGGAGAGTACATTTTTCAATTCTTTTGTTATTAGTATAGCTATTATTTTATTTTCGTAAATCTTAATATCATCGATCAAAGATATACACGTTATAAACAAGAGAGAGAGAGAGCGGAATACAAAAGAGAAATAAATTCTTTTCCTTTTTTTCCTTTCCCTTCTCTTCTCTTTCCTTCTCCTTCTTTTGTATTGAATCATCTATTTGTGAGTGATGATGTCAACATCTATGAGAGCGATTTGATCTTTTCATAAAGCCGGTAAACATAATTTCTTCTTGCAACTAACTTAAATACTCTTCTCTCCGTATGCACATACAATTCAGTTTGTTCAGTTTTATCTTTCTAACCGAAAAAAAAGAAATTATCTATGACCCTGACATTTCCACCTTTTTTTTTTTCTTCTTCTTCTTTTACCTTCTTTCTCTTTGCTATTCAATTATGCTGTAATCTATATCGTATACTTCGGCCGATTTTCCATGGTCATATCTGTTGAAGAGAAAACATTTGAGATCGTATCATATGTTACTTTATTTTAGTTTTTTTTTTGTTGTTACGTCGTATTTTGTCAATCTACAATCGGTGAATAAAATAATTAATATATTGTTTTGAATGTATGACTTTTATTTTTGAATGAGCGGTAGATGCGATAACACGATAGCTTTCATCGTATTCGTATTTTTTTTTCAAAATCGATGATGAGACACGAGCGAAGATGAGGCTTGCGTTATGTGATTTATCGTTTTAACTTTTCTTTTCTACGCTATTTTGACAGTTGTGTTAGTGAGAGTGTATATGTACACAAACACATATCTAAATATCTCAATAGAAGAGTGTGTGCATGTATGTATAACGTATTTATTGAATTTTTGTTTTGCTAACGACTGATCCTGTCTGGTTTTATTTGAGTGTGTATGTATTTATTTGTCCAGTAATTATCGTCTCTGTTGTACCATTTGAAATGGTAATAATCGCAGGCGTGTTCGTATAATTGATATTCAGTGATCAATGAGTGTTCGAAGAAAATATTTTATGTGTTTATATATTTATGTATGTTGAACGATAAGGAGAAAATGAACAAAAAAGGAGCATGTTGAAGCGAACGCGTCAACAAAATAAAGTGCTTGACATAGCACTTGTCATTTTCTAGTAGTTTTGCTCCCTTTCTCCTTCTCTAGTTCACTTTAAAACATTTCGAAAAAAATCCTCTTGACCACTTAACATCAAATAGAGAACAGAGTTCTAAGGTCAAACAAATTTGTATCTCTTCAGAAACAGTTCGATCGTTCGTTTGTTAGTTAGTAAAATTCTTCTTTTTCTTTTTCTTCGTCTGTTTTAATTCCGCACGATTGTGATTATTCACACGCTAATACCAACTTTTTCTTTATCCTTCACTTTCATTTCTCTATAATTATATCTAGCTGGGAACAACACATTCTTCAAGCGACTATTGTATTCAATCACTTTCTTATGTTTCTGTCAAGTTCACCTGTAGTAAGTAACCTTGAATGGAAATGAGAGAGAGTAAGTTAAGACGGAAATAATCTATTGAAATTCGATAATTGCTACCGCTACACTGACCGATGGTCAGCTGGAAGGCCCATTCTATCTTTTCTCCTTCTCTCTCTCTCTCTATCTGCTCATATATATATATACACTTGATTACTTGTCGTCAAGGGAATTAAGACATTTTCGCCTGACGATCACATCTGCTCATTTAACAAGCAACATAAATTGTGATGAAAATCAATCTATTGATAGGACAAATCTATTTTATTTCTTTTACACTCCAATAAATGTTTGTTGTCAATGTGAAAAAGATGTAAGTATAGTAAAACAATTTTGCTTCACACGTTTTTATGACGACTATCACTATCGAACTATTAATCAAGATGATCATTGATTGATATATTAATAAGCATGATATAGGTTTTTGATCTGTAGAAAGAAACAAGGCCGAACCATTGATTTATATATATTTGTTGAGAACTACTTCAACAGATAAAAAAATCATGTCGTAGTAGTAGTCTGAATTTCATTTCTATTTACTATTAGTTTGACATACTGTTTTGATAAGAACAATGCATTTGTAAAACAATTTTGTTTGAACAAATAAAACTAGAAATTTGTCTTTGTTACTGTCGAAGAAGTAAAACATATCTTCGATTACATATTCTATTAGTTAAACATAGATTTATTGACCTTGTGCCTGTAAAGTAGCCGATAGCATGTGTACATGTATTGAGAAATCTCATCATTGATACTATTTACTTGTAATTTTACTATTTTCACTCTTGATTCCATTGTCTACCGAACGGGTGTGAATCTTTTTCTCGCGTTTTTTTTTTGTCATACACATATTGATGCGATGAATTGATCATCACTGGCGGCTATATCGATGACGGATTGACAAAGTAGACAGTGGCAAGAAAGACTAATCTTCTTCTAATTAATTCTAACGGCTGCTTTTGTTGTGAAAAAAAAGAGAGAATGCGAGACCTTGACACGTTGATCTTTATACATTCCTTTGTAGTCAAACTATATGTTTATATACTATTTTAAAATGCAAGCTTGCTTTCTTTCTTGTCTCATATTAGTCTGTCCGATCTCTTCTCTCTCTTTTTTATATACTGTGAACAAAGATAGACAAGAGATTTGCATTCTGACGAGGTGAATATAAACATCTCATCAGTATAACTCGAGTGTGTTCGTACGCCTGACCTTCGTCCATCATCATCATAATCATCATCATCATTCTTGTGAATACAAAATGCACGAATAGTTACACTGCTGCTCATTGCTGAGAGTGATTCGTATCCATTCTTTTCATTTTTCCTCTCACCCTCTTTTTCTCTTTCTCTCTCTCTCTCTGTCATTCGTACATCACCACCCGCAGAACGACGAGACTAATTGTACAAGGAAAAAGAAAGATGCATGCTGAATACAGCAATTCCGGAATTCACTTAGTATGTACATACATCGTATTGTCGTAAATGACTGACAGATCTATCAACATACTTTTTTCATTCATTCATTCATTCATTTGAACAGTTTCTATTCTATTTTTTTGCTCATTATTGTTCCAGATCACGAAGCAGAACGATGATTTTTGATGGTATAAAATCAATATTATAATCAAGAAAGAAAGCCAAAGATGAACGAAGCAAACTCATCGAAATATCCTCAAATTTTATCAAAATCAAACAAGTGAGCATATTCATTTCTTTACTCCTTTATTGATTTGATTAGTACTCATTTAAAATGAATGTAATTAATACCACTTCATTCGAACAAAAAAGACGAAAAAGAAAATTGACTTCTCTTTCTCTCTCGTTTTTTTTTCTTTTCTACAAAAGAGTCCTTCGAACCTTCACACGAATAATGAAAAAGTAGTTGCGACTATGTCTATGACCGTGTATATTTATACATATATACCGATAACAGAACGACATTGACACCGAACTCATGGCGTGTAATGAAAACAAATGAATATTGACTATAAGAGAAGAAAATGATTGAAATCTTTGATTTCTACTCATTGCGTTTCATTTCATTTAATTTCGTTTCGTTTTTTTTGTCTTCTTCTTCTCATCGTTACGTTCATTACAATAGTTCGATGACTTCATTTTTCAAATCAAACGAATATGTATCGTTTGTATTGAGTAGAAATATCGAACATATCAACGATAGGATTACATCAAATCAAACTTTAATCTTCGTATGCGATTCATATATATATATAGATTGTTATTCATAGTGAATTATGTAAGATCAATTGTCTTTCGAAGATACAACGTAAGTTATTTGCTTTAAATAAGAGATTTACATCTAGGTTTTGCTTTCATTTATCAGTAGTGCGTTCGATTATTTACTTACTTGATGAGATGAAAATAGTGGACATTGCGGTTATAGGAATTAAAACAACTAGCGACTGCGAAAAGTCGACATCTTCCGAGGATTTATTTTCATTTCTTAAGATATATATATATCGTAGTATTGATAAAATCTGGTTTTTTCTATTCCGTTTGAACGCGTTTTGTACATCGAGTATAGGTATCGCGTATCGACAGATATGTTTTTTTTCTCTGCAGCGGAAAACGTGCCGATAGAAAACGCAGTATGTAATAGCTAACATTTTTCGAGATTGTTATCATGTTTTTCTATCTTCAACATTAATTAACCTATAGAAGATGATTTACGACAGTAAACACAAATATATCACATGCAGTTGAAATAGCTGTCAATCGTAAGGTAAGAACCTTGAAGCTTAACGAGCCTTTCGTAAAAGTCAGTCAAAAAAAAATTAACCATCATTAAAAAATCAATGAGTTATTAGTCTTACGAATTGTTCATTTAACTGAATTGCCAAATAAAAACGTTTTTTTAAAATGTCGATATTCGACCTATTCGTATATTTTCTTTTGTTACTATTGATTCTATTTTTTCTTCTGAAGGACATTTCAATGCACACAGACTGATCAAGGATTCTATTACAATATCCGATAATCTGTTAAATCATTCTGATATTTCGAATGTATTCTTGAGTAATATGTTAGTTGAATTTGATGTGAAATGTGCACACACAGAAACGAGACAGCTTTATTCATATTGAACAGATACTATCATTTGTCATTGTCGTCCATAAGCGATCAAATGCGTAATAGTAGTACAATTTCTTTTTTTTACATTCACCTGGGCAATCTGTTTTAACACAGAGGTCATCACCATATCATCCATCAACATTTATAACTATTCGTTTTCTTTTTAAGAAAAAAAAACGATGATGTAGAAGAAGAAGAAGCAAAAAAGTGCATCTGCTCAACATCCCACATAGCGTTTTTTTTTCTTATGCCCATTAGTACAATTTGACTCTTAAATTATGACATGTGTACATACAAATGAATCGATCGCAATCGATTTTTTCTCTGTTTTACTTACAAACATATATATTGTACAATAAAAGACTACTATTTGGATAAAAACATATGTCATTTGAGCAATTTTCTTTGTATGATTGTAATATGATGTCATAAAATCGAGAAAAAATTATTATTTTCGATTAAGTCATATTGTTTAGACAGATGGATGGATTGCTTGATTAACTAGCTAACTGTATATTTTTGTTTTCTTCAGAAACACCAAAGATAATGAAAAGAATCGACGACAAGAATTCTGGAATGGAACATTAGTCGACGATTATAATTTTCTCATGTCTGAAGAACTTATTTGTCGTTGTAAAGTAAGACGACTTTATTTGTAACGAATACGTACAGTCTTCTGCTTTTACTCAGGGCTCACTCGGTGAACCATTTACATCGTTAAACGATCTCTCAGTTCATCATGTATCTTACAATGAATTCGACAAACAATATGGAGAATTATCCGATTGGTGTGAAAAAATTTACAAAACGATCAGTAAAAATTCATCAAATGCTTTAACACGTTACCTTCGACAAGTAATTTTTTTCGTTTCAACCGAAAAAAAAAGACTTACGTAATTATAAATTTTGTGTTTAGAAATACTATGAAGAACTGTATGAACAAGGTCTAATGCGTTTACGTTTATTTGATCAATATGCTGATAAATTGATTGAACGTTTTCCTGATTTAAAAATGAATATCAACGAAAAATTGATTCAAATCAGTCGACAATGGAACTGTCTTGAATCATGTTTTATTGAATATTTAGACGAAGATTTCGAACGCATTCTTCAAGGTTCGATTTGCACTTGATTCTCTTTTATTAACAGATTGATCGTTTAATTTGATTATTTAGATTTACATAATGAATTGCTATTATTCGAAGAATGGCTCAATCAAACCGAAACACAATTATGGACATTTCAATCGATACATACCGATGACATTTCATTTGACGATTTTCAATTTAAGCTTCGTGAACATACGGTAAGTCTAAATAGCTGCTAAAACAGTTCGTATTCACAATCAATAGGTCAATGTTAAACTGAAATAATTGCACTTTTTGCTTTATATTCTGTCTCTTCGGCTTTTTTTTCTACTATGTGCTCGTATTTAGAAATTGCAAGAAGAGATCAAATCGAGAAATAGTCGAGTTTCGTCAATAATCGAAATTTGTGAACGTTTAAAAACGGATTACGATCAGCAAAGTGAACAGATTCCATCGGATTTTGCAGCCGATCTCGAAAATCGTTGGCATCAAACATGGATCGATTCCGTGGAAATTCAATGTAAACTCGAAGAACGATTGAAAAATTTTCAAGTAAGTCATGAAATACATAATTGTTATGGCTTCACGCGTCCTTTACGTACT
>ERZ778024.1551-NODE-1551-length-26171-cov-55.328496_pt1 | contig 26171 bp, 23 predicted proteins | sample MGYA00375754_ERZ778024 | MGnify/ENA primary metagenome ERZ778024 (study PRJEB29350, sample SAMN05389827) | bioreactor metagenome | isolation source: Thiocyanate bioreactor | place: South Africa: University of Cape Town | collected 2014-02-18 ...
AGTATAAATTGCCATCACAATGCTTAAAAAAGGCGGGTACTGCAAGGGTTAATCATCTTTTATTAATATAAAATGGATCTACTTTTTTTTTCTCTGCACCATGAATCGATAGAACTTCCAGCTCAATATATTGATGATTTATCGTACATTCATTTTCTTTTCAAACTAACTAATCTGGAAAATCTGACAATCGTTTATTGATTTTCTGTGTTTTTGTATATACACATTCGAGAGAAAAATAGATTTGATTATCAGATGTAAATGTTAACTTGATTTATCTTGCAGTTTTTTCAAACGAGATTCAATATCAAGATAACGTTGTTTGAGAACGGGATCGGTGCGATAATTTTCTTGTTGGAGATCGTGTAAACATTTTTTCAAATGTTCAATTGAATCGGAATTCGATGATGATGCAACACTAACCGATGAGGCTAATGGAGCGCCGGTTAACATCGAATTCGATGAATAGATTTGCGAATGATCGATTGGCACGTGTACAGGTTCGACGATTGATGAGAGACGTTGAATACCACTGCCTGTTCGACGAACAGGTGCATGATACGACATACGACAGCTCGCTTCGATAAGGCCAGGAGCGCTCTTACTTCGTTTGAGATTAACTATTTTCGAAAATAAGAAAAATGAAAGCAAAGAAAAATCAACGATTTACTAAGTTGAATCAACGGTTTTTTATGTTTTTCAAGTCGTCGAACAGCAATTGACTCGAGTTTGACACGTACGGCTGGATATTCTTTCAGAACTTCCCAAAGATCTTCTTTCGAAAGACAAAACAAATCCGAATAGCCAACCGATCGAACCGATGCCGTTCGACGATTTCCACTGCCCATATTTAAAATACTAATCTCGCCAAAATACGATCCTTCAAATCTCAAATATGTTTTTTGTTTTCAACACAACGAAAAATTTGTCTCTACCAGCTTTTAATGTCGCAAGAACGGTCTTATTATTATCGGCCATGACATGTAATTTGCCTCGATTGACAATGTACATTTCTTTGCCGACTTCACCTTTTCGACAAATGAAATCACCCGGAGAAAACAGAACTGGTTTGAGACGTAGAACTAATTCGTTGAGAAAACCGGCTTCGGTATTTTGAAAGATTTCAACCTAATCACGAAGAGCAGAACTTTTTTTAAAACAAATCTCTCTCCTGAACAACATACACGTTTCAATGTATCCAAATGAACGTGAATCGCAATTTCAGCTCGAAGTTTATACGGTAACAATGAGAGTACATGATTGTCATCAACAGATTTATGACTCATCCATAAATAATCAAACCTAAATCAAACGAAATCCGAGAGCTCTTCAATCGAGAAGAAGAAATGCAAATAGACAAACCATCGTATGACACGATCTTCAAGGTTATTGGGAACGCGCCGTAATGACATGTATGTTTTAACCGCATCTAATTTAGCTAAACATGATAAAACACAGTCGAGTTAGTCAATCGAACATCTCATTGTTATTTACCTTGAAAATCTTTTCTTGCATTGCCTAAATTCGATACAATCGATGCAACATGACCCATAATCGTTGCAAAAAGAAGAAGAGCAAGAACAATTTGACTACTAAGAAATATATAATCTTCTTTCGATTCAGGTTTAGTCTCTTGTGTTTGTGTTAGAGTTAATGTTGTAATTGACCAATATCTAAACATTCATAGAGTCAAAACAACACAAAATTCCAAAATGCTTCGAGCATATTTACAAAGCTTTGTAATAATCCGAACCACTATCCGAAAGACTGAATGACAAACGTTTGGTGAGGCCTAATTTCGATTTCGTATGTAGAATATAGAGAAAACATGCATTCCAATGAAAAATAGCGAGAAGATAATGAATCATAACAATCGTTCGAAAGAGATTGGGATAATTCGTATGTCGTTCGGTTCGATCGAGAAATGTCCAAAATCGATAGATTTTAACGAGACGAAACAATCGAACGATCGACTTGAAACCAAATGATAAATAGAGAAAATCTAACGGCATTAAACATAAACAATCAACATAGAAACGTGTTGTATTCATATAATAATGACGTAATTTAATTGGATCCGTTTGTAGGACACCATCTTCTAAATAAGCTGTACGAAAATTGAACATAATATCCATTAAATAGATGAAATCACATGTATAATCGAAGAAAAACCAAAGAAGAAAATTTCTCGATGTTAATTCATGAAATGAAAAACGAAAAATAATTATCCAGAAATTGTAGAGAAATGCAAGACTAATTATTGACGTCCAATAATAGGAGAGACGGCCGCTTGGATCAAATATAAATGTAAAATGTGTTCGACGTGTTGGATTAGGATGTAAATCAAATTTTTCAAATCGAGCTTTAATATCTTGTTTACGTGCTTTACGTAATTGTCTTGATTGACGAATAAAATCACCTTAAAAAACAAGAGAACATTTATCAAAAAATTGTCCTCAAGCGTATTTTTTCTCTTTATATTTCTCTCATGTCCTCAAGGAATAAATCAATCGAGACTCTCGAAACTCGTAGATGCATTATGAGCTCTTATCGTTCTTTTCGATGACGATTACCCTGGTAGCCAGAAAAAAGATTTCCATTATCGGTTGATAATCGTTGTTGGGCGAGAGCTAATGCTGATGTTGAACTTTTTCGTACGGCCGATAGTGTTGTGGCAAGTGTGCCAATAATCGATGGTCGATGATGATTTGTTGACAATGTTTGTTGTTTATGAGCTGATACGATTGAAAGTCTGCTCGGTGTAAGATTATGATGACAATTCGGCGATGTAATCGTTACTTCATGAAGATCATCGTCATCATCGGTATTGATTTGAGAAGATTTTATAATCTTATTATCGATATTCGAATTACAAAGTTGATACTGAATTGACGATTTAAATGTTGATGTTTGAGCCATGCCATCATGAATCGAATGCCCGATGATTGGCAAGATAGAGAGAGAGAGAGAACTATCTAGAGAGAGAGAGAAAAAAAGAGAGAGGAGAGGAGGAGATTCCGATGTTATCTGAGCAGAAAAGAAAACTAATGAGATCAAAATAGATTAATAAGACTCGAGGCGATCAATCTCAATGAATAGTTTCAAAAGTCGATATCATGAATATAATCTATTTCTTACACTAGACTTAAATGAATAGACGGTCATCTGATATTTTTGTTTAATATATCTCAATGTAAGTGTTTGACAGCTGTCTATCTTTGTAAGCAGAGGAAATAATCATTGTCGAACTTAAGACTTGTCAATAGACAATTAGGTTTCGAAGAATGACAAAACAATATTATTAATTTTCTTTTTTTCTGTTGTCAATAAAAGACGAGGAAAGGTGGAGATTAACTTAAGTGACGACAGTCCTGTTCGTTATTGTCAATAAATAGTCCTAGATTGAAAGAAATAAAAAAACGAAGAAGAAATCGAATGATGGTTGTTGTTGTTGTTATTCGTAAATGTAGATTTTCTAGCGGATCAAAAATTGAATTAACACACTCGAGACGAACGCGAATCGAACCATTACGATTCGGTGAAAACTTGACGACGTTTGAAGAGACCACAAATCATTTAAACCGACACTCGAGTATCACATTTGCATTCGACTGTTGCTATCGTTTGTCAAGAGACAAAATAAAGAAAAGAAGAAAGAAAAAGCTCGTTTGGCCTATTGAAAAGAGAAAATCGAACATAACTATCTCAGAAAAGAAAAACCTAAGTTGTTTCATTTCCGGTGATCGATCGAGAACGAACTAACCTATCTTTTACTATCTAAACGAGATGTGACATACTAATAAAAAATTTATTTTAAATCAGACTGTTAGAGACACGCATGTGCATGATAATTGTTCTTATCATCAGACACGCATGCATCAGTCAATTTTATCTTTTTCTTCTCTCTTCTCTCGTCTCGTTCGATGTGACGAGGTTTTTAGTTAGCTGTCTCTTTCTCATCTCGTTTTCTATTTGAACTTGTTCTCATGAATATATAATCAATAAACCCATCTTCTTCTTCTTCTTTTTCTCGCTCTCTCTCTCGCTCTGTTCTTTTGTCTGGTGACCATTATTATATCGATGTGTAAAACTCCGAACAATTCTTTCTTCTTCTTCTTCTTCTTCTTATTTTGCAGTGATCCAATTGACAATCGGTTCTAAACGAAAGAGAAAACAAATCTTCATCATCATTCAATCGTTGTCGTAGCATCTCTTCATGCGTAATTGGTCGATGGTTAACATGCTTTTTCTTTTTCTCGTTTGTTTGTTACAATTTGCTTACTCATCAATATCTGATTAGATCGGAACTAGAAAAACCATTGACGTAATGTACATCGATAGGAAACGAAGACATTATTATCTAAGACCGGAAAAACAACTCGAATCTCAGCACTTGTCAGAAGAGAAAAAAGAATTATGTCGACTAGATGATGATGATGATGATATAGGAATATCAAACAAAATTCTCGATTGAGTTCGTCATGTTCTAGTTTTTGAATAGAACAAACGTACGAGTATTGTTCGGGCCTAAGTTTTTCTTCTTCTTCTTTGTTTCCGTCGACACGACGAAACTTTTGAAGAAATAACAATTATTTCCTGTTGTTCGTATTCATGCAAAGAAAAACCAATAAAACTATTGAATCTCTCATGTATGTTTATTTTTTTTTTTGTGTTATCTGGAAAATAAATATCAGACAAGAAGCAAAAACAACAACAAAATAAATATGTCGAGAATAAATTAAACAAAAAGAAGAAAAAAAAGGATAGAAAAGAATCAAAACATCTACGTGGTTTAGACATTCCAACGCATTCAGCCAAATCACGATCACATTTGTTGTTGAAGAGTCGAAAGGACTGACGCATACATGTACATAAACATATAATTTTGTGCTAAAAAGAAATTATACGGATGATACGACGATGATGATGATGATGGCGGTGGTGATGATGCAGTCGATGACGAAAGTTTTCGTCGTTTCTCATCGTGATTCTCCGTATCCAATGTAAATGGCCGTTTTTTCGGTGGTAAACTATTCCATTCCGATGATTTATTACAATCAATAGGATTGATTAATTTGATTTTTTGACTACGTTGTCGATGTCGATAGAGTGTCGATTTCACCGATGCAAACGATGGTAAATGTTCACGTATTTCATTTGAATGTTCATTCATTGAACGTGCCAATTCTTCATCGTAGATTCTCGGTATAGTTATCGTATCTTCAGCAGCACGTTTCTTTAAACGTGACAAAAATTCTTGTTGTGGATCGACACGTAACGTTCGACCATGTAGATGACCATCGTTACGACGTACAACACGATCGCCATATGTTCGTACACTTGCACTACACAATTCATGTGTACACGTCCATGACATTGAACCATCGAGATTATCTCGTCGATGTTTATATCGATGGCCATCGAGAATAATACATGGTTTGCCTTTTTGTGTCGTTTTTAAAATAAATGTCGAATTCAATAGATCAGTTTCTTGTTTAATTGGCTTTTGATTTGATGCTAATTCGGCAAGAACATCGAGACTAGGAGAGGCAAAAGAATAATGCAAGAGCGCACTTTTAAATACAATGATTACATTGCGAGAATATCTTTTGTCCTTACTTATTCATAGTCTTTATGTGTAAGAAAAAAACAAAAACAAAACGCGAAATGACTTTTCTTCTCGATTACGACATGTTTATATATATGTGCGTGTGTGTATTCGTTCGTGAAAACAATGTCTCGATCTAGGGATTGATTATACACAACAAAACAAAAAAAAAACTATCGACGAAAACAAAACACATGCAACTAGAATGACGAAAGATCGTTCGATGTCGGATATTTCCGTCGCCAAAGATTCCAATGTAACCACGGATTACGTTGTTGAATTTGTTGATTTGTAAGATCGAAGTCGATGTGTTTGATTCGTTTTAAATAATCGTAAACGAGAATAATCGGAAGAAATAATGTTCGATTCGATGATGATTTGTCGGTTTGTTTTTCATATAATTCAATAGTTTTCTTTAAATGAAATGCCGAACGAGCACAAAGATCGTAGATCACGTGTCGAACGGATTCAGTCGATAGTTGACCATTGAAAATGTCTTGTTGAGAGACTCGATGTTCGACGAGTATTGATAACGGAAGAAAACATCGACGTTTCTGTGCATTGTAGACAACGCCTCGAACGATATTGATTAGACCTTGTGCACGACCGAGATGCGACGCGATATGATCGGTGTTTAACGAACGTTGTTGAGCTAATTCAAGGAGAAGATAATACGTTGGAGTGATCGATTGTTCGAGATAGGTTTCGAGCTGTTCGAGATCGTGAAATGGCATGTCATCGAGTGTGATTTCTCGACTTTTAATTAGCCGTTGAAACCAAATTTTTGTCAACGAATTCAAACGAATAAGAAGATCCAATTCACGTGCAACGGGATGATGGATTTTTCGCGGTAGATTCGAGTTTTTCGATGCGTAAATTGATTCAATTGTTTCATTCCAAAATTCTAATCTCATTCTACCCAATTGACCATTGGATACTTGATCGCGTATTAACGAAAGTTCAACATTCAATGCTCGAAGTGTCATGCCGGGCCGTTGAAGTGTCGACGGTTTCAACATTGCCGTACAGAGAAAATTCTCGTAGTCAACTTTACGAACATGATTTATGCAATAAGTATAATCATCTACGGGAACTTTAGTCGAAGCATACCGAACTGATCGAAGAATCATGATTATTCTTTCTTTTTTTTTATTTAATTTTTTATTTGCAAAAAAAATCTAGAACAAGTCTTTTAAAATGTGCCTTTATTCCAACCGAACATATTTCCTGCGGACTGAGTAAATTTAATATAAATTCTACTAGGATTAACATGAAATTTTTCGTCGAAAAAGCTCATTAGTTGATTGCTGATGTTGGCTGTTTGAGATGCTTGAAGACCAATTGAAACTAATTCCATGTAGGCAGCTGGCTCGTTCGAACCGCCGAAGAACAGCTTTTGACCGGCTGAAACGTGAACGACAACGTACTGTTCGGGTTTGCCAGTTGCTTGAGCAACTTTAGCGCTCAATTGTTTGACAAGATCATCGGTAAAATTCGCATCGGCAACATTCGTTTGAACTGTTAGACAGGGCATGTTGTTTATGTATCTTGAATAAATAAATACAGAAAAAAAAGAAGAAATGATTGGAAGAATAGAAAGCAAATCGAATTTATTTGGTTTAAGAACATTTTTTGACGAGACAAATATGAAGAAAATTGTCCGGATAGGAAAAAAACTCGCTCAACCATTGAACAGGCGTTTGAAGTGCTGGTTGAATGCCATGAATAAGAATTTGATAATCATGAATGTTCGTATTTAGAATTCGTCGTTCGTTTGCTTTTTGTTCGCATTGTGCTTCGTCGTTTAAAGCAAATTGAAGTAAATCATTGAGTGTCAGACTTTTATCTTCATCAGAATTGAATGGTGTAAATAATTTTTGAATAAACGGTTTATCTAATATATAAATACGAAATGGAATGTACCGAAAATATTGCAGATTATCTGTGTAACTCATTAATTTCGTATTCAAAGTCCAGAATTGATCATAACGATCTTGAAGTAACGATGTCCACAATTGTTTATGATCACGTTCTTGCATATCACCGATAATTTGTCCTTTATGTTTCAATGCATCGGCTTCTTTCAATGTGTGCATAAAATGTGCTTTGATTGAATCTTTATCCGGAAAACGTATGATTTCATTTTCAGGAAAATTATTTAGATGAACCGTTATTTGCCAAGGTAAATTCGATGATGATGATTGAAATGATGATGTATAAAGATCGTAGAGAACTCCAATGGGATAATGCCATTTCAATGATACATTTTCATATTCAAGCCAGATATTGGGAAAATTGATTTTATTCGTTGTATCGTTTGAATTTTCATTGAAATAAGTTGAATAATAAGTGTCAATTTTGTCGATAATACAAGGAAAATAATTGTATCGAGCAACCATTAAATAGAATGGTTCGGGCGATTCAGATCGTCTCGCTCGGCTAATATCTTCATCGGATAGAATGAAACACACAGGCAAACGTGATTGCCAGAGTTCACGTGTTATTTCTTTATCGTCTATAGGCGTGCCCATCTGAAATTTAACATTTAGATTTTATTAGTATTGTTTTTTGTTTTGTCAAAAGAAAAAAAAACTGAAACTGATTATAATAAAAGCAAAAGAAAAATGAGAGATAAGATAACAGGTAAATAGATGATTAACTGAGTTGCAAAAAATGCATGAAATCTTTTCGATTCTCGTTTGTTGATCGTGTCGGTCGGCCGAGATTCTTTCGGTGACCTGTTTTAACTCGTAATTCAAGTAGAACAGGTCCATCATTCTGAATTTGTAGCATTTTTATCATTGCGTCGTTGATTTCGTTTTCATTCGATGCAATCATCACATGTTTATAACCGCAACCTTGAGCTATTTTACTAAATGAAAATTGTTTATTTTCGCCGGCAACAGTCGGCTGTCCGCCCACACTGTCATGAGTACCATTATTGAAAATAATATGTCGAAAGTTCGATGGCTTACAAGCAGCTATATTAGCTAGAAAGCCCATGTGCATTAGAACAGCACCATCACCATCCAAACAGAAAACCTAAAGAGATAATTTACGAGATTATAAAATTGTTTGTTTTTTTTTTGGCGTTTACATTTCGATGTGGTTTTTGTAGAGCAATGCCAAGTGCAATCGACGATGCATGACCCATGCCTCCGACCGTTAGAAAGTCACGTTCATGTCCGTCGCTACGTTGTGCACGTAGTTCGAATAATTCTCGACTTAACATGCCGGTTGTGCCGACGACTACATCACGATGTTGAAAATGCTTGAGAACAACATCCAAAGCACTTTCTCGAGACAAAGGTACGCTAAATACGAAGATATTCAATCGATTGACTGATTTGACATATTGAAAATCAATTACTCGGAGTCACCATTGGCCTTTTTCGGCAATGAATAGGGCAGAAATGTTTGTCGTTTGACAAGCAAAGCATAGGGACCTTTCGCTGTTTCCATGTAGCGTTTAGCAGTTTCGAGAGCTTGAGTAGCACCTTCGAGATAATCAGGTAATGTTTGAAACGGAATGCCGAGTGCCGCTGAAACAACAAAAACAACAGTTTGCCCTTGGAGAACATTTCGAATTCGAGATTATACCTAAAATTCCTGGTGTAGCCGGTCCTTGAATGCGATGCTGTGGCTCATCACGTTTGCCTGGTTCGCCTCGCCAACCGATTAATAAAAGCATCGGAAGGCTGTAAACGCCAGGTACCGCAAGAGACATGATCGGATTGACGATATTGCCTAAGCCGGAATTTTGGAGATAAACTAACGAGGGTCGACCTGTGGCCATGTACGAACCACAGGCAAGTCCAACAGCTGAACCTTCATTCGCTGTAATGATATGATGAGTCGACGGAACGTTTTGTGTAACATAAGCACAGAAATCTGAATCGAATTGGCAAGTTCAATGAGGGTTTTTTTCTCTCTCTCTCTCTCTCTTTCGGTTTACCTTTGAGCAATGAATCAGGAACACCACAGTAAAAATCAATACCACAGACAGCTTTCACTTGTTGATAGAAGTCAGCTGGATCGAGAAAATCTCGAACTAATTCCGGCATATCTTTAACTTCTTCGTTTCGTTTTTGTTGTTGTTTTACTTGCTAAAAACGAACAATATTCCAAATTTAAATCCTTGTTTTTTCTTTTGTTTTACTTCTTCAACACTTTGTAAACGAGGAAACGATGTTTGCATAGTTCGTTTTTGTTCGAACAGAGATACCTGTCGAATGAGATTCAATACAATCCGTTTCATATCTAAAATAACGACATTTTCTTTTTATTCAAAGCACCAAAAAGAAAAACACTAAATCCTGAATAATTTTATTTTCTAAAACACACAGACGCACACACGCATATGATTTTATCAAAATGGAGCCTTTTCAATTCGCATCACTAACGGTGTATGAGTCTGTTCCAATTTTTCTTCCAATTCTTCAGCAAATACGACAGGTATACCTAATCATAAAAAAAAAAGAAAAGATCGATTTTTTATTTCGAAATATCATAAAAACCTTTCGATATAAACTGTCGTTGATCTTGTAACGAGTAATTTCGTTTGAAATACGCGTCCTGTTGACGATATTGATGATAATTATAATTTTGATATAGATGTTTGTTTGTTGACGAACGTTGAGCATTGGCTGGAAGTAGAAGTGTTGATGTCGATGAAGAATTTCGATTACAACAAAGACAAAATGCAATAATTGTGCAAAGAATTAAACCGAGAAGAATGATAACTAATGGTACGAGTACGAGAGGCTGATAGAATTGTTGAAAATGAATGGTTGCTGGCGATGACGATGATTTCGATAGACGTGATCGAATCGTCATTGCAGCTTTACGTAACTCGAACATCATCGGTGTTGTACTGCTTGTCGTCGATGATTTCGCTAGACGAACAATCGAAATTTCGATTAATGGATAAGCAAATTGTTTGAATAGATCCAATCGATTTGTGTAATAGAATTGAATTAAATTTTCGATTTGATTTGTTAGATTTTGCACGGATGAATCGTAGAAATCACATGAAAAATACACTTTTATCATTGTACCATTGATTTTATGTATAGTTAAGAGATTTGTCGAAAGATTCAAAGCAATTGAAAGTGTTTGCACAAGATGATAACGATTCATTGTTGAACGTTGAAAATTCGTCGATGAAATATTGAAACGTGCAAGAAGTAGATGATTCGATGGTGAAAAAAGTGATTTCGATGGTGTAAAATGAAATTTTAAATTCATTTCAATGATTTGATTCGAAAGAAATTGAACATGAAACGGCCCTGGATAATCGCCAAACAACGGCAATGCAAAGATCGTCGCATTTTCAATACCAAACCAGAGTTTATTTCTCGGTTCAATCGAATTAATCGATGCATACGTTAAATTCAACGATCGTTCGTAGAGTTTATTATAAACTGTATGTGCACTGAAAGTCTATCGAACGAGAAAAAGAATTAGTTTTTCTTCTTCTTCTTCTTCTTTTCTATTCTACCGTTTTGATTAACGATGTTGACGACATATGTTGATGATGAGTCTAGGAGAACAAAAAACAAATCGAAAGAAAATTCGAGTCTTTCGCATTACCATTTCTATTAACATGAATTTGAATAGAAAAATCCAGGCGATAACGAATAAATTCGGATGCCACATGTTGTCTTGCTACTGTATCATAATGTGAGGTTAAAATAGCCTATCGACGTTCGTTCGTTCGTAGGTTTTCTTTGATATGTTGTTATCATTTGATGCCGATAGGAGAAGAACGAAAAAGAAAAAAAAAAAAGAATGCTAAAAATGAGAGAAGAAATAAAACATAAATTCTACTGATCGGTCAGTCGAGTGCGTGATGATTGACCGGCATTCTGATAAGCGAAGCGAAGAAAGAAAAAGAACTGCGCCCGACCGACCGTCCCTTCTCTTTCTTGTCAATCGTTCTAGAGGTCATTTACTATTCAAGACAAGCAAAAAACGATGCCAATAGGAATTTACTCGAACGAGAAAAAAAATAGGATTTTGTAACATGAAGTCCTAGAAAATAAAGAGAGATCAGTAATAAGATTCGTTTGTTATTAATTAGAGAGAAAAGAATATTATATCAACAGGAAAAAACAACAGATACTATTTTTTTCAAACTGACAATGTTTTCATTGGCTAAGGTTTTTGTTCGGTGTGACGATTCGTCAATCGCTGCCATCTGTTGATTGAATTACATACAGCAAACAAAAAGAAATGTATCAATTACTTTTGTTTTTTCTTAAACTCGAGGATTTTGTTCATTCATCATGTTTCGCATCTGTTGGATAGTGTGTCTGCTGCCATTTGTCGATAATAATACGACAGGTATGATTATTTAAATGAGAATATAGATATTAGAAGGACTCGTTTTCGCAGTTGTATCATACAATCGACCAAGGTTTAGTTTTGATCCTATTTGGAATTGGGAAGGTAGAACGATCAAAGATTTTAAAAGGATTTATGACATCTTCATCGATACTAATGATACAATATATGTTGCTGATTCAAATAATAATCGTATTTTGTTCGGATCTATTGGAAAGAATTTTGAAAATAAGATAGAGTATAAGAGTATGGACCATCCATATAGTTTATTTGTTACTGTTACTGGAGATGTTTATATTGCTAACGGTTGGAAGAAAAATACAGTGGATAAATGGACATTGAATGGTACAAATGAAACATCGGTAATGAATTGTGATCGTACATGTGCTAGTCTATTTGTTGATATTTCGAATAATCTTTACTGTTCGATAATGGATCATCATCAAGTCGTTATGAAATCACTCAATGAAACGAATACAGCTTATGCAGTTATTGCTGGTAATGATAGAAAGAAGAATGGAAAGTCTGAATATAGTCTTCATCATCCTATCGGGATTTTTGTTGACATCAATTTTGACTTGTACGTCGCAGATAGTCGAAATAATAGAATTCAACTTTTTACGAAAGGATCCAAACAAGGAAAAACCAAAATAGGTCAATATTTTAAACTTAATAAACCGACTGGTGTGGTTCTTGATGGTGATGGATATTTATTCATTGTTGATCAATTTAATAAACGCATAATTAGAGCAAACTCAACGAATTTTCAATGTATAATCGGATGTTATCAAAGATATCTAAAAAAGGGTCAACAACGTAGTGGAGGAAAACCGGACAAATCCTACAATCCAATCACAATGAGGTTTGACAGTCATGGCAATATCTTCGTTGTTGAAATGCTGGGTAAAAATGCTCGAATCAAAAAATTTGATTTAATTGGTAATTCCAGTAAAACCTATTATTATAACATTAAAGTTTCTCTCATTCATTCAGACCAAACACCGTCACAATGTTCAACATGTTTAGTCGAATCAACTACTGCTACTACTACAGGTCTGAAGCTAAATCCATTCAACTTTTATCGACATTCTTTTTCAGATGTATCTAAACCGAGAAATCTGACAAGTATTTGTGATATAAAACCTTGCCGAAACAACGGAACTTGTCTTCTGACGAATACAACTTCGTATCAGTATTCATGTAATTGTTCAGCTGGTTACCGTGGTGTTAATTGTGAGATTGACGTTCGACCTTGTAAACCATATACCTGTTCAAAGAATGGTTTTCTCTTTTCTGCTCAATAAAATCCTCTTATTCATTTTTTTTCCTATAACTTACAGGTCGTTGCAATGAAACATCATCGACAACATCTGTTTGCATTTGTTATTTCGGATGGACAGGGGGATATTGTCAAAAACGCGTCGATTATTGTGAGAAAATTAAATGTTTAAATAATGGTCGATGTGTGTCATTATTTCTAAATTTTACTTGTAATTGTATTGGCACAGGTTATTCAGGTCGATACTGTGAAATAGCATCGACAGAATTCATCGTTCATCAAGTCGTTTCAAAATCAGTTTCATATGTTGCAATTCTATTTCTAGTCAGTGTTGTTCTATTTATTTTGATTTTGGATATTTTAAAATATTGTTTTGGCATTGACGTAACACAGAATGAAGTAAATCGAATACGAAGGAAAAAACTTTCTCGACAATTGATTAAGAAAAGAACACAAAAATGATTTGTAAATATTTGAATAAATTTATCACATATTGTCAATATAGATCTTATCACGTTCTTTGTATTTAATACAATAAAAGAGAGAACTCGGCATATTGCATTCTATTTTGAATAATTAACGATGAAATTACCATCGATATGCGAGAAATTCAAGCGTTTATGCAAGAATTTTAATTTGTTTGAATCGATACCACCTTCGACTGACGAACATGAATTGAAATCTCAACGAATTTCAACAAGATTATTCGTTCTTCTTCTGATTTGCTCGTTTTTTATTCTGGTCTTTTATCTTTTCTTTGAACAACAGCCGATTATTAAACATGAGAATACGCCAACATTTGAACAATATACAAAATTATATTCAAAATATTCACAAACTCTATCGTGTCAATGTAAGAAAATCTCGAATAATTACAATGATTTTCTTCGAATTAATTATACATTTCATCAAGTATGCAATAGTGTCTTTCTGACGGATCAATGGCTTTCCTATCTTGGTTCGGAAGGTAATAAATCGTATAATATGTACGATTTTCGTCCGTTAGGAGCCAATGCATTCCAAGGCATACGTTCATTTTGTGAACTAGTCAACGATAAACTAAACCAAAGTATCAAACAGTTCTATTCGAGACAATACATAACTGGTGTTGTTACATCAGCAGACGTCTTCAAATCACAAGTCAATTCATTTGTCGATCAATTTCGATCGGCAACAACAAATAGTTTTCTACAATCATTATTATTAATCCGAAAAATAACTGATCATAATGCTTTACTATCCGCATTTCAAACAAATCATGCGATAATCAACAGTGGTGGTCCTTTTTTGAACATGCACTCAAGAATATATGGAAATTGTGAGTGTCGTTATTCAGCTATGTGTACTAGTCAAGTCGCCATTTACGATTATGCTCCAAGTGAGAACGTGCTATTCCGTATTCCAGGATTTTATGAAGGATGCTATGTAATCGAAGCTTTACTACAATCGGATCTCCGTTGTTTTTTCAATCAATCATGTATAAATCATCTTGAAAGATATCTATTAAAAGAATTAGCTATTAATATAACAGCACTTGATGCTTCACTTCCAAGTGAATATTTACCCAATTCAACTTTTGAACAATTACTTGACAAACTAATGATTGAACAATGGAATGTGACACAAATGTATGATCAATATTATAATTCATGTCAACCAACAGAATGTACATATAGTATTCGAACGAGAAATGATGTACTTTATATTGTTACAACGCTATTTGGTATAATTGGTGGTTTAACAACAGTCCTCGAATTCATTGTGCCAAAATTTGTAAATTTAATAAGACAAAAACCGGAAGAAAAAAAGTCATTTCGAGAACATTTTCTATTACTCAAGCAAAAACTGAAAGAATTCATCAAAACTTTTAATCTATTTCCGTCAGTACCTCCAACAACTGATCAACATGAACATCGATCACAACGAATATCAACAGTCTTATTCATCATTCTTTTGATTTCTTCCTTTCTCATTCTTCTCTTTTATCTCTCATTCGACACAACTACAACGCTTAATCGCATAGATACACCAGACATTCATCAATATTTCTACTTATATTCTAAACATTCGCAAACTCTCTGGTGTCCATGTAAAAAAATCTCGAATAATTACAATGATTTTCTTCGGATTGATTATACATTTCATCAAGTTTGCAATAGTGTCTTTCTGACTGATCAATGGTTTACATATCTTACATCAAACGAAGATCAGGCGAAATACACAAGTGATTTTCGAGCATTAGGTCCAGACGCCTTTCGAGCAATACGCACATTTTGCGTATTGACCAATAAAACAATTGAGCAAAGTTTAAATCAATTCTATTCGAATCAATATGTAACCGGTAGTACAGTATCAGTCGATGTTTTCGAATCTCAAATTCGATCTGCTATCGAACGATTTCGATCCGAAACAATCACTAGTTTTTTATTAGCACTTCAACTCATTCGAAGTACAACGCATGCAAATCCTATATTATCTGCATATCAATCAAATTATATTCTGCGAATAGAATATCTCGGAACTGTGAATATAACACCAGCAGACTATGATAACTGCGTTTGCTCCACTTCGGCTTTATGTAGTAGTCCAATTAGCATTTACAATGTCTCTGGTAATTACGCCTATTTGATGTTTAATGTCCCGGGATTTTATGAAGGATGCTATGTAATCGAAGCTTTACTACAATCGGATCTCCGTTGTTTTTTCAATCAATCATGTATAAATCATCTTGAAAGATATCTATTAAAAGAATTAGCTATTAATATAACAGCACTTGATGCTTCACTTCCAAGTGAATATTTACCCAATTCAACTTTTGAACAATTACTTGACAAACTAATGATTGAACAATGGAATGTGACACAAATGTATGATCAATATTATAATTCATGTCAACCAACAGAATGTACATATAGTATTCGAACGAGAAATGATGTACTTTATATTGTTACAACGCTATTTGGTATAATTGGTGGTTTAACAACTGTTCTCGAATTCATTGTGCCAAAATTTGTAAATTTAATAAGACGAAAATCGAAAACGAAGAAGTCATTTCGAGAACATTTCGTATTACTTCGTCAACAAACGAAAAATTTCAATTTATTTCCATCAACTCCACCTTCAACTGATCACCGAAAACTTCTATCCCAAATAATTTCAACACGAATCTTTATCATTCTCTTTCTATGTTCAATAATCATTCTTCTCTGTTATCTCTCGATTGAAATCGAGCCAAAAACTATTCGTGTCAATACACCAACATTAGAACAATTTACAAAATTATATTCTCAACATTCATCAACTTTAACTTGTCCCTGTAAGAAGCTTTCGATCAATTATGGTCAATTTATAAATATTAATTATACATTACATCAAATATGCAATAGCACGTTTATGACTGAAGAATGGCTTATTTATCTTGGCTCTGCAGAAGGGTTTGAGTTTTGGGCGAATGATTTTCGATTACTGGGTCCACTCTTATTTGAAGGAATACGTACAATCTGTGAATTAATAGAGAAAACACTTGATCATAGTAGAAAACAATTCTATTCCAACCAATATGTAACTCATTCTGCGTTACCAATCGATATATTTAATTCACAAATGAAGTCATTTATCGATAACTTTCGTTCGTCAACAACAAATAGTTTTTCATTATCGTTTGCATTGATTCGAAATACAAATCAAGCGAATGCTTTCCTATCTGCACAACGAACTAACTACCGCATGTTTATTAGTATATTTGGAAATATTATCGAACCTCGAAAATTTGGTGATTGTATGTGTTCACAATCAGCTACATGTACCGGAGAAATGGGCATTTATAATTCTTCTGTAAGAAGCATGTTATTTAGTGTTCCAGGATTTCGTGATGGATGTTATATAATTGAAGCTTTATTACAATCGGATCTTCGCTGTTTTTATAATCAATCATGTATAGATCATCTAGAAAGATACTTATTCAAAGAATTAGCTATTAATATAACAGCACTTGACGATTCACTTCCGAGTGAATATTTACCTAATTCAACTTTTGAACAATTACTAAATAATTTAATGATTGAACAATGGAATGTCACACGAATGTATGATCAATATTACAATTCATGTCAACCGATAGAATGCTTTTACGATATTCAGACAAGAAATGATGCACTTTATATAGTCACAAAATTAATGGGTATCATTGGTGGTATTGTTACTGTTCTTCCGTTGATTGTACCTCGAGTAGTTACATTTATTTTCTATTGTATTCATAAATGTAAAATGAGAAATCATTCACAAATATCACCTAATTAAATCGATTCATTTTTATTTTAAAATTGGTTTGAAAGTTCGTCGAAAAACTTTTCTAAATTCTTTTTTTGTAAAATTTTGCAGTTAATCAGAACTCGAACTTGTTTTTTACTTTTTCTCTACTTTATTTTTATTTATTTACAAAAAAAAAGAAAAATGATGAATACCGTTTTACGAATTTCGAGTTGACCTAAAAGATTAAAAATAATAAAATAAATTGAAATGATGAAATTTCTTACCGAAGATAATCTTCATATTTTTTCAATTCCTTTTTTTCCTTGGATTGATATCGGCGAAGTTGTTTGAGCGCTTTTTCGTATTCTTCCGTTTTCTCTTCAATTAATTTCATGTTTCGTTTCGATGGTCTTGTTTCTTCCATTGCTTCATCCATTTCATCCGATGAACGAATAAATCTATCAAACCATTTGCTACTTTCTTTTGAAATATCAGTCATTATTTGAATGAAATTTTCGTGAACTTCGCTTGGAGTCTACATAAAAAAGGAAAATAATTCGATTTCATTTCATTTTTTGTGTTTAAACACTCACCAGAGAATCATTTCGACAGTTTGACGATCGATTAGAACCTGAAAAACACACAACGAATTAGTTTAAAATAATAAATTCATCAAAATGATTTACGTGGTTGTTTTTTCTGAATTTTTCCATCGACAAATTTGTCAGTTGAACGTTTCGACGATGATTGTTTTGGCATTGTATTTGTTTTTGAGAGAAATATTCTTATGCACGCCGTTTATATACAGTTGATTGACCTAGGTCAATTGATAGGCATTTGCTTTTTCGTTTCGAATACGTCGGAGACTTATAAAAATTTTCAATCGTCCAAATCGATGCAATTAAATGTGATTGTTTAATCATTCAACAATAAACACTATAGCATTCTAAGTCTAAGAGTTCACTTTGATGAGCATTCAAATCAAACCATTGGATTTATTCTTAAGGTACTTGAATTACCATTTGTAATCAGAGAAGAAAAGAATAGTCAAACAAAAATGACATGACTACTTATTCAATTTTACTAAACAAATAAAAAAACTTCCAAAATTAGTTCAATTAAATTTTGTTTTATTCGAGAAAAAAGGCGACAATCGGTACTAATTTAAGATTCTAAAAAGTGTTAAGATTTATTTTTCACACATGGATCATTGGGAAAGAAGTTGTTTGTCAATAAAACCTCGTCGTTTTGCCAGTAAAATATCTCAAGATGTATTTAATTATCAATTAGTCGCATATTGATCGAACAATTGAAAAACAATTAGTTATTTTTTAGATTTTTATTACACAAAAAAAACAAAGTCGACAGAATGACGAAGAACCTGTGATAGAACAAAGCAAAGAAATGCATTTGTTTATCTTTTCAGGGATTCATTCGATCATTTGTACGAAAAAAATTGACCATAAATTCTGAAAAAAAGAAAATGGTATTAAATTGAATTATAAAATATGCTTACATATTTTCAGGTCAGCCGCTTGACTTGATCTCTTTGATTTTCAATGATTCTAGAAGAAAAAAACAATATTAAAATCTGTGGGATCAAATTCTTACTTTAGATAGTGTCGATGTTTAATTGCCTTGACACCATCGTGCATTTGCTTTCTGATTGATTCTTCGGAATGTTCCATTTCCTCTTTGGTGCGCCGGGCGACTCTTCGTTTTTTTCGTAATCGTTTAATTCGTATATTTTATGATTTTATTTTCCAATCTTCGAATTTTAATTGATTCATCTTCAATTAATTTTGAGAATCGTTGCCGAAGCCTATATACTTCTGATCACCCGGTGTCGTTTAAATCCTGAATGAAAAATCCAATACGATCTTACATTCAGTCGTTTGTTACAATACTTACATTTGTATTGATGGAGCTATTTGACAATCGAGAACTATTTGCGATTGAAGCAGCATTATTATTGATCATCGGATCTTATGGTTTAAAAATTGTCAACAAAAAAAATGAATAAAAACAAATAAACTTACTCACGTATCAGCAGATATTGACATAATTGTAGTTGTGAAAACGGCCTGTTGTTGCTGCTGTGGTGATTGTTGATGAAATTGTGGTGGTGGCTGTTGTTTTCTTCTTGGTCGTTTTCGTTTTGTTTTAATTTTTGCATCAATATCAGCACCTAAACAAAAAAGATCAATCATTGTTTATCAAATGTTTTGAAATTCATTTGTATTTTGTCAAACAAGTCAATTTAAACGAACGTGAATCGTACTTACAGTTATTTTGAAACAAAAACATAAAAAACAAGTGGATCATCACTGGATTTTATATCATTGAATCGCTTGATTCATTCGCAAAAAGAAGGTGAAACAAATCACGAATTACCATTGTTAGGATCTCTCTTACCGATCGTCCTTTTTTCACTTGTTTACATGTTATTCTTTTTCTTTTCTCTCTCTCTCCCGACTAGGCTATATATTGTATGTGTTTTCTCTTCATTCTCGGACTTGGAAAGAATAAACGACAAAACGAACCGTCTGAATCGAAGTCTGTTGTATAACAACCATCAACAGGAATGATGATCCAGTGAGTAGGCAACGATTGATTAATTAAGAGATCCATTGCGAACAAATGTCTTTTTCTTTCTTTCGTCAAACTTATCTATCGAACCAATCAAACATGTATTTTCTATACGATATGATTCATCGGTATTTGACCGTTTATACTTTATTTAAAGCATTTTTATTCTATTTCAAATTAAAATTCCGAAAAATACAAATAACAAATTCTCAATGTTTGATAGTAGTTTTCTCGCTTATTGAATCGATACGTGAATCATGAGATAACATTTCGATTGGTAATGTTTGAAATAATAGAGACATGACGGATTTTTATCTAAACGAATGATAAAAGACTACAACACTCTCATATTCCTGTGTTCAATCGAATAAAATTTTTTATTAGTTTTCAATGTAAATTATTTGCAACTAGGACAGTTGGTTTTGTCACAACATTTAATGTATTATTATTGAATTGATTATTTGTAATTGTCACTTTATCAACTGTATTCAAAACAGTTATTGCATTGCCAATATTATCAGTAAAATAATTATTATTAATCATTGCTCTTCCACGTTCGATAGTGATAGCAGATGATGATGAATTCCAATGCTTAAACAACGAATCACTAATTGATATTAAACCATCATGTTCCCAGTGAATATTTTGTTGAAATTCTCCCCAAAACGAACCGCCACGTATCGTAACTGACACATCAAGAGGTTTCGTATCATTAACTAGTCGTCCTAAGATTCCAATTTTATTTTCACCAGCACCAGCATTTGCTAAATTTAAATTCGAAAATAAAATGCCTGCCGATTGAGTATGTAGAACCTCAAGACCGATATCAACATTATCGAAATTGATATCTGTAAATTGTCCATTACATGATCCATGTGGACTCGTATGAAAAGCCATGCCAATATGATAACCAATACTAAATATATCTTCAACAACTTCCCAATCCGTTCGTTGAAATAGAAATGAAATTCCATTATGTTCAACCCAAATTCGTATAATTGGATCATTGGACCAGAATGGCCAAAAATGAATGTGATTTATTCGTCCAATGTCATAGCATTGATCAACTGAAATTCCCAAGAATAACGGCTGTCCGTAGACATTTTCAAACCAATGTCGAGGTGCTCCATTTGTTGCTGCATCGATTGCTTGCCATGGATTGACTAGTAGAACATTTTTAACAAAAGTATTTTCAACAGTCTTTCCATTTCCACATCGAATCGTCCATGGATAAGCTATTGGAGGAGCTTCGACGATTTGATTTGGATAATAAATTTGTAAACCTTCAATGCCACTTCCATCGCCAGACAACGTAACAAATGGAATTCCTGTTGCATTGCCAGCATCGGCAACAGCTAACAGAGTTGTACCAACAGTAGTTGATGTTTTTGGATCTCCCCAATGTCGTTGAACATGTGATGCAACACCTTTGAGTACAGTAGCAGCTGGAATATTTAAATGAGTTTTAATTAGATAATTTCCTTCGGGAACAAATACAATTCCACCACCAAACGTTCCAACATCATTTAGAGCGTTTTGAAATGCATTTGTATCATCTTGAATACCGTCGCCTGTTGCATTGTATGGTGGAAGACGAACATTGATATAACCCATATCGGAAGCTTTATTAACAAGCATGAAACTCTTTTCATACGAATTATCTGCATTGAGTAATTTGAATAATAGTACGATTACTATTAAAAATGAATTCATGTTTGTTTTTTTAATGAGTATTCTCTTGAATCTATTCGTGTATTTATATTCTTTTTATCAGATAAAAATTGACTCTTTCTTTATGTTCTTATCATAAAAATAGAAGTGCATCAATGTCTTCTGTATTTTTTTAAATAAAATTCCGTTTCATGTTGAATAATCATTCGAATTAAATTAATGTTTGTTTATTTCAATATTAGATTTGTCTACGTAAAAAAGATTGATCTATGATTTTCAATTGTTCAATAAAATAAAGCAAATGTTGACAGAACAATGTTCGATTTTCAGTAGACTTTGTTTTAAAAAGAAAAATAATGTTTGCAAGTTTATTATTCAGGCTAGAATAGGTTTAACAATGTCATGATAGAGAATCGTTTGAGAAGCCGTTAACTCAAGAATGTTGAATAGTTGGCTGATTTTCCTATTGGTTATACAAATCGCAGGTAAATTATCATATCTATAAATCTTTACGTTTAGAACAAATATCTTTTTGATCGATAGATTCCTTAGTACCATCATGGATACCATCAGTAACAGTATCATCAGAAACACCAACAACAATACCATCACCGATATCAACAACAGCAGTATCATCGGTATCATCAACAACAATACCATCATCACCATCAACAACAATACCATCGCCGGCATCATCAACAACAGTATCATTAGAAACATCAACGACAATACCATCAACGGCATCAACAACAACAGTATCATTAGAAACATCAACGACAATACCATCAACGGCATCAACAACAACAGTATCATTAGAAACATCAACAACAATATCATTAGAAACATCAACAACAATACCATCATCGGTATCATCAACAACAATCCTCGCAACATCATCGTCATCTCCACCATCATTGTCCTTTGTTGCCCAAAATTGTTCAGATAAGAATACTATGGGTACAGATTGTAATATTACAGTAAATCCCTGTCATTTACTAAATCCTTGTAAAAATGAAGGTAGCTGTCAGAATACAAGTACAAATGATCTTGGCTATGTGTGCAATTGCTCACATGGTTTCGATGGTTCTCAATGTCAATATGATCGTCGAATATGTAAACCAACAACATGTTGGAATGATGGTGTGTGTAATGAAACATCAAGTACAACATTTGAATGTTTATGTCAATTAGGATGGACAGGTGAATATTGTGAAAAAATGATAAATTATTGTGAAAATATTACATGTGAAAACAATGCTTTATGTCGATCATCGTTCATGAATTACACATGTGAATGTCTCAGTGAAAATTATTCTGGTCGACATTGTGAAATTGTTTCAACAAAATTAGTTACTCTTCAATTTGTTTCGAAATCTTTTGGTTATATTGCAATTATATTTATACTTATCGTCATCGGTTTTATCGTGATTATGGATGCACTCAAATATTGTTTTGGAATCGATCCAACCAAAAACGAATTAGAACGAATTCGTCGCGAAAAAACAAGAAAACGAACATTAACTAAACATCAACCTGTCGTTCAACGATTTACTTATATTAACTAAATACTTTTGTCTCGTCTCGAGATTACGTAGATGAACATAAAAAACAATGAACATTCGATATTTGTCTTCGTATTGATCGATGACATTGTCTCACCGTTTTGCCAAATTCTTCTTTGTATAATTTCGATGGTGAAACAAAAATAATAAATATCAACATCGAAGGAATAAATGAAACTAAATAACTAATTAAATATATCCATGGATTCGTATTTGATTCCATACATCCAGCAACAAACGAGATTATCAATCGTGGCAAAGCTAATAGAATGAGAATGTATGGTGAAATTAATAGATGACGATTGAAACGCATTTGTTGTGAGAGTATCTGTTGATATGAGAGTTCACTTTGAACAGTTTGTCGCCGTTTTGTTGCTAGAATAATAATGATCAATACCGAAATCATATTGAGTAGAAGTGGAACAAAAAAATGAAACATATGAATAAATTGATTGAAAACGGCCAGTTTCGATGAATAAGAAACAATACACCATATTCGTTCTTGTTCATCGTCAATTAATTGACGATGAATTGGATCGTATATTGTTGAAATTGTTATCATTAATAGAAGATAACAAATCATATATTTAGCTATAGATTTACTTTTTCTTTTATCGAAACGAGTTCCTTTGATAATATTAAATGCTCGTTCCATGGCAACACATCCATTCAACCATGTATTCATAAACAAACAGATTTGTAACAAATAATCCAATGAATAACATTGAATTGTTAATAATCTTCGATTAGTAATGAGTCTCATTTGTGTCGAAAGTAGTATCGAAAATTTTATTATTAATATTATTGAAGTCAACGATGTTGTTATTGCTGATGTTATTAAATAATATCCACAACCAACAGTACGTGTCAATTGACTTTTAAATGTAACTAATAACAATCCACTATTTAGTAAACCTACGACAACAATCGATATAATCACTGATGTTATTGCTCGAATAATCAAAGATTGATCTGCAAAAACAACATTCGGCTGAATATGAGGACCGATCATACCATCCAATGAAATATCAAATAAACTCGAAGTAAATTGACACAATGCACCGTACGAACATTTTCGACAAATACAACGAGATGTTTGCGGACAGTAAACATCATCCTGAATGCATTGACCTTCATTTTGACAGTTACTTAATTTACCACAATTATGTTCGAGTGTTGAATCGAATCGAAAACAATTAGCCAAACGATGAAATCCAAAATTATTACACAAACAAAAATGATCTCGATCGTAGAAACATGAGATTTGCTTTTGACAAGGTAGATGATAGTATTTGACTCGACGAATCAAAGGATATTCGAGAATTGTCGTATTGACATATTTATCTAAATATTCACAACGATCTTGAGATGTTAGTCGTTTTCGAACGATTTTTGATTGATTATAATCTTTTTCAACGTTAATTAAATAATAACCGTCATGATCATGAGATAATTCAGCGAAAACAATATGAAATGGACGAGACCATTGAATTGTAATTTCTTTTTGATAGAATGAAATCGATCGAAATGTCGAACCATTTCGAACGGGATTATTTTCTTGTATTTCAATGAAATGAATGAGAAGACTTTCGGATGGAATGATATTTCTATCGAATGAGAGAATGATTTGGGCATCGATGATTTCACATTGATCTCCACTAAATCCTTTCGGACATAAACACAAGAATTTCTGTTCAGACACTAAACTATCATCGGTAGGAACGTATTGACCATTGTTTAAACAAGTTGAATTTGTATTCGAGAGTAAACAACGTGGACCCCATTTATCCATTGGACAGATACAAATAGATCGACCATTTATTTCAATGCCAGCACATAATGAATCCAATGAACATGTACAATTGTATCGAATGGAACAATCTTTACCTGTCCAACCTCGATTACAATGACAGAATGATCGAAGACTCGAGTTTTCTGCGTATTTCATGCATTGACCGTGAATACATCGTTCAGGACAGTCTGTAATGTATGATTTGTTATCATGCGGGATATTTAGAAAATAAGAAATCCGATGAATAGGCAAGAAAGGAAATTCTAATGGAATATATAAACTTCCTCGATACCCGAATGTTTGTTTTTCATAAATATCAATATGAATAAAATAAATTCGATTCGATTGTTTCGGACGAGTTGAATAGGTTAAATAGAAGTTAAATTTTGTTTGGCAATGTTTAACATAAACATATGTTAATTGTTTGGCTGAATGAACAATTCGTTGTGAAGTATTATCAACGAGTTGAATGATGAGAGAGAATAAAGTTCGTCGAGAATCAGAATAGGGTTGAAATTTTAAGGTGAAAGACACACGTTGATTTTGATATTGACAATAACGACCATAGTAACTCGATGGACAAAAACAAATGATTTGATTGTGATCGAGCCGAAGAGGATATCCTCGGTGGCATTGAAAATTATATTCAAATGACTTTTTTATCACATCGATTTGTGATGATTGTCTATTTGTTTGAAGAGAAAATTGTGTTAATTTATACTTTTTAGTGTCGTCAGGACGAGAACAGAAATATTTAACTAAATATGAACTATTTGAATGATTATCATTTGGACAGTTCCATGAACGATGTATGCTATTCGATAGATTCCAGAATAGATCTTCAGATTGGTTCATACATACTGAATTTTGAAGAGAATATAAATTCGAACAGCGTGTGTTGTTCATTGAATCGCAATAGAAATTATACGATGTTGGTTCATAATGTTTTGATCGACATATTCCTGGTTCATCTGTTGCACCAAGACAATCAATATGACCATCATTAGCTTTGATTAATGCCCATATGTTCTATTACGATCAAATTGTGGCGTAATTACGCCGTAGCTACGATCA
>ERZ778024.1580-NODE-1580-length-25821-cov-37.803229_pt1 | contig 25821 bp, 16 predicted proteins | sample MGYA00375754_ERZ778024 | MGnify/ENA primary metagenome ERZ778024 (study PRJEB29350, sample SAMN05389827) | bioreactor metagenome | isolation source: Thiocyanate bioreactor | place: South Africa: University of Cape Town | collected 2014-02-18 ...
TCGGAATAGAAAATTCGAATCAGCTGAATGCTTGCTCGTTTCTCTTCGTAATATATGTCGAGGTAACACATACGTGGTTATATACAGCCCAACGTATTCTGTTTCTCACACGTGTACACAAGAGGTCGCGAAACAGCCACTTAGCTGACGAAGATTTTCCTCTCTAGTGATTTCGGTTATATATGAAGAAAAGAATCAAATTAAACCCAACAAACTAGAACTAAAGATATCGCTGACACACAAGAATCAAAGAAATAAACCAACGAATCAAATCTCAAGATTATTAAAGGACATAAGACGTGACGTCATGGGTCCGAATGTTTATCTTCTTCGGCTTTTATTAGACAGAACATGTGTGAAGTCTCTTCCTCTTTTAGTTAGTTTTTTATATACTTTCTCTTTTAAGTCTTTTGTCCCCTTGCCGCGATACTTGTACACATGTAAAGTCTATAATATCAATAAAAGCTCTGTTACCAAAAAAAAAAAAAAAAAAAATTTGTTTGTGAAAAAGTAAGTAATTATAATCTATTCATTTCGGATGAAAATGCTTATGATGAACAAGTCGAAGATACAATAATTGCTATTCGACATAAAAAATCTCGAAGAAGATTATATATTTTGTTAATGTTAATTTCGATGTACGTTCTGTTCTATGCAAGTATAATGACAAGTCAATCACATCTGACTATTATTTATGAAATTGATGTTAATAAATTTGAAAAGTGCTCGTTCTCCAGATGGTGTCATCACATTTTTAAACACAGCAGGTCAATTTGACAATTCATCACAAATCTTTCAAACAACTACTTCAATTTAGTCATAAACTTTGTAGCTTCGCTTTTTTTCTCGCTTTCAACCAGTGGGTTCAGTTCGAAGGTGAATGATTCGAATTTAACCTTGACATTCTAGTGGAATAAACTATGTTTTCTCTCAGTTGTTATGAAGCTCGGAATATGCTTTCAATCTTTCGATTAGAAACATATATCACAATACGTATCATCTTAAACATTAATTCAAATACTACTTTTACAGAGATTAAAATGACAAGAGGATAGAAAATTTTCCCAATGTTGTAATATCCAGTGATGTGCGCATGAATAATAATCTTCCAAAAAGAAAAACAACATTTCATAACTGCTCTTATTTAAATAATTCGAAGTAAAAATGAATAGTTAGGATTTTCTCTTTCGCAATTAAAACCATTGGAAATTCGGCTCGGTTTTATTTTCAAAAAACTCGAACCGTTCCCAACACTGCTTTCAACTAATATATTTGATGGACTTCATTTTCAAAAAATATTTTTTCAATTATTTATTTCACTTTTCTAGATAATTATTTTCTTTCTTTTCTTCTCGACAGAACAGCAGCGCATTCAAAGAAAACAACAGCAGTCAAATGGAATATCGACTTATTTTAATTCTGTGAGAAAAATACTTTTCTTATTTCAAATTTTGTTTCAAAGAAATTCTCTTTTTCATTAGTTTATTCATCGATCGAACAGAATCTTTGAAACTTTGTTCGAACATAAGTTGGTCAACAAATGCAACAACAGTTGCTGGATCATCAGATGGAATTGCAGGTGCAGATTCAACAATGCTTAGCTCTCCAAACGATATTTATGTATTCAATGATGATAGTCTTTTGATTGTTGATACTTTTAACTTTCGAATACAATCGTGGAAAGCAAACGCTACAAATGGAACTACAGTTATTAGTCCAGCCTATGGATCAAACCTAAATCAGCTCTCCATAGGTCAATACATTTTATTATTCACAAAAAAAACGAGAAAATATTTCAATTTTAGTGATGGAACTCGATGTGGTCAATCAAACTGAAATTTATCTACTTGATTCACTTAATTCTCGTGTTGTGAAATGGAATTCATTTGGTACAACTGGAACAATTGTTGCAGGTGGAAATGGACAAGGAACTGATCCAAATCAATTAAACTTTCCATATGGAATGTTCATTGAAAAAGATTCATTAACTATTTGGATTGCTGACACAGGCAATCATCGAATTGTCAAATGGACATCGACTCAACAAAGTTCGGTTGTTTGTGGATCACAAGGATCAGCTAATGATCAATTCGCTATGCCAACTGGAATATTTATCGATGAAAATAATGGAAATACAATGTATATTGCAGATTATTTGAATTATCGAATTCAACAATGGGTCCAAGGAGCTGTTTCTGGTATAACCGTTGCTGGAATAACTGGTGTCTCCGGAAGTGATCTTAGTCATCTTGCTTCTCCAATGAAAGTTATTGTTGATGAAGATCAAAATATGTTTATTCTTGAATCTGCAAATGCTCGAGTTTTACGTTGGAAAATTGGTGAAACGTCTGGTGAAGTCATAGCTGGTGGTCAAGAAACGGGAACAGGACAAAATCAATTATCTTATCCTCAAAATATTCGATTTGGACATGATGGATCTGTTTATGTTGTCGATACTTCGAATAATCGAATTCAAAAATATCAATCGACTTGTCGTAAGTTAACTTTCACTGAGTTTTGCTTATTTCATTCAAAAATCTTTAGCAACAACAACAACAACAACAACAACTATTACTACTACTACTACTACGACGATGACGACCACAACTACTACTACAACAACAACAAGTTCAAATGGCATAATCAATGTTGGATCAGGTTTTCTTCTTGAAATGATCGTCTTAATTGTTTTATTTTAATCGTAAATTCTAAGTGAAATTTGGTTAATTGTTCTGTGTTGTGTTGTTTTGTTTGCTTTTAATATAATAAAAAAAGGTATTCTCTTCGTTAAAGTGAAAGATGATCATCGTATTGAGAGAAAAGTGCCATTTGGTAAATAGAAATAGTTTCATGATTATTAGTTAGGTTGAAATGAAAGTTGGTGTTATTGTTCTAATTTGTAAAGTGTTATATAAACGTGTATATTTGATAGTTTTTAAATGGAGTTGTACTGCAGGTAGTATTATCGTATATTTAGGTGATGGATCTGAGAATTTCGAAGGTCATAGAATATTTTCCATGGAGAACATGTTGATTGTTGTTGTCATTGCAGATTTGAATGATGATAATTATCGAGATGGTGTCATCGTATTTTTAAACACAAATCAATGTGACAATTCATCGCAAATTTTGTTATTTTGTTTGTTTGTCTTGAACTAATAGAGTTCGTTCGTCTCATCGTTTTCTATGATCACGAGTAATTCTACTAAATGTTCGAAAAAATTCTTGTTTTTATACAAAAAACGAAGAACGTAATGTCGAGTAAAATGTTTACGGTATTTGCTAGTTAATATTATTATGTGGGTGACACAACGATATCAAAATAAGAAACAAATAAGCCCCGACTTTTCATAAAAGTATATCACAAATTTGAGTGCCATGTTGAGAATAGATCAATTAATTATATATTTAACTTTTCTCGATAATTTTTTTTTCTCAACGGAAGAATAGCGTACACATACGTTGATTGTTTTGAAGAGAAAAAAACAAGGTAAAATGGAATATTGCCATATTCGAATTCTGTAAGAAAAATACTTTTCTTATTTGAAAATTGATTGAAACAAATTCTCTTTTCATTAGTTTATTCATCGATCCAACAACAACAGTTGCAGGAGCATCAAATCACAGACTCAAAAAAGAAGAAAATATTTCGATTTTAGTGTATGAAAATTGATATGGTTAATCTTACTTGTTCCAACTGAATGTAATTACCAATGTTTTTACCAATGACGATCGTGTTGATTCTGTTCGTCTGTATAATTCTGGTCATTTCTATTGAATGAGTTTAGATAAAAAATAACGGTATTCGCTTGACCGTAAGATGAATTGATCAAAATTGAATCTTTCAGTTTGACTTTTACAAGTGAAAAAAATTTGTTAAAATAAGCTCATTTGATAAAGTAAAATACTCCGAATAAAATCATGAGTCTGGAATCTTTCTACAATATTCAATCACAGTTTCTCCGTCTTGTCTAATAAAATATATCTCGAGTATTTATCGGCATTAGTTCTATAAAAGAAGACTTATTTCGTTGACAATTCTCATACATTTTAAATTCTACAAAAAAAAACTGCAGATTTTGTTGGCTTACTTTTTTTCTTTGAACTAATACATTTTCCATATGTGTACATAGATCATGTTGACAATACTCGAATTAGTTCTTTAATTAACATTTTTAGATAATTATTTTGTTTTTTTCTTCGACAGACGAATGGCGTATAAATACGTTGATTCTTTTTAAGAGAAACAAATTCTCTTTTCATTAGTTTATTCATCGATCCAACAACAACAGTTGTTGAAACATCAAATGATAGATTCGAAAAAGAAGAAAATATTTCTATTTTAGTGGCGAAAATTGATATGGTTAATCAATCTCAAATTGATCTACTCGATTCATTTAATTGTCGTGTTGTCAAATGGAATAATTGTTGACATATATTTGCTCATTCACTAAATGATGTCATCGTATTTTTAAACACCGATCAATGTCACAGTTTAATCACAAATCTTTTTGCTCTGCTTTTTTCTTTCAACTAATATATTTGATGGACTTCATTTTCAAAATATTTCAATTATTTATTTCACTTTTCTAGATAATTATTTTCTTTCTTTAATTCGACAGAACAACAGCGCATTCAAAGAAATAAACAACGGTCAAATGGAGTATCGACTTATTTTAATTCTGTGAGAAAAATACTTTTCTTATTTCAAATTTTGTTTCAAAGAAATTCTCTTTTTCATTAGTTTATTCATCGATCGAACAGAATCTTTGAAACTTTGTTCGAACATAAGTTGGTCAACAAATGCAACAACAGTTGCTGGATCATCAGATGGAATTGCAGGTGCAGATTCAACAATGCTTAGCTCTCCATACGATACTTATGTATTCAATGATGATAGTCTTTTGATTGTTGATACTTTTAACCTTCGAATACAATCGTGGAAAGCAAACGCTACAAATGGTACTACAGTCATTAGTTCAGCTTATGGATCAGATCTAAATCAGCTCTCCATAGGTCAATACATTTTAAATTCACAAAAAAAACGAGAAAATATTTCAATTTTAGTAATGGAAATTGATGTGGTCAATCAAACTGAAATTTATCTACTCGATTCATATAATTCTCGTGTTGTGAAATGGAATTCATTTGGTACAAATGGAACAATTGTTGCAGGTGGAAATGGACAAGGAACTGATCCAAATCAATTATATTTTCCATATGGAATGTTCATTGAGAAAGATTCATTAACTATTTGGATTGCTGACGCAGGCAATCATCGAATTGTTAAATGGACATCGACTCAACAAAGTTCGGTTGTTTGTGGATCACTAGGATCAGCTAATGATCAATTCGCTATGCCAACTGGAATATTTATCGATGAAAATAATGGAAATACAATGTATATTGCAGATTATTTGAATTATCGAATTCAACAATGGGTCCAAGGAGCTGTTTCTGGTATAACCGTTGCTGGAATAACTGGTGTCTCCGGAAGTGATCTTAGTCATCTTGCTTCTCCAATGAAAGTTATTGTTGATGAAGATCAAAATATGTTTATTCTTGAATCTGCAAATGCTCGAGTTTTACGTTGGAAAATTGGTGAAACGTCTGGTGAAGTCATAGCTGGTGGTCAAGAAACGGGAACAGGACAAAATCAATTATCTTATCCTCAAAATATTCGATTTGGACATGATGGATCTGTTTATGTTGTCGATACTTCGAATAATCGAATTCAAAAATATCAATCGACTTGTCGTAAGTTAACTTTCACTGAGTTTTGCTTATTCGATTTAAAAATCTTTAGCAACAACAACAACAACAACAACAACAACTACTACTACTACTACTACGACGACGACGACGACGATGACGACGACCACAACTACTACTACAACAACAATACCGACAACAACAACAAGTTCAAATGGCATAATCAATATTGGATCAGGTTTTCTTCTTCAAATTTTCGTCTTAATTGTTTTATTTTAATCGTAAATTCTAAGTGAAATTTGGTTAATTGTTCTGTGTTGTGTTGTTTTGTTTGCTTTTAATATAATAAAAAAAGGTATTCTCTTCGTTAAAGTGAAAGATGATCATCGTATTGAGAGAAAAGTGCCATTTGGTAAATAGAAATAGTTTCATGATTATAAGTTAGCTTGAAATACATAATATAGTATATTTGATAGTTTTTAAATTGGGTTAAAATTGTCGATATGAATAAAGATGAGTTGTACTGAAGGTAGTATAAGTGTATCTGAATTAATAGAGTTCGTTCGTCTCATCGTTTTCTATGATGACAAGTAATTCTACTAGAATTGACGGTATTTCCTAGTTAATATTATGCGGGCGACATTACGAGATAAGAAACAAATAACCGTCGAGTTTTGAGGAATAAATATACATCATAAATTTGGATATGATGTTTAAAATATTTCAATTAATTATTTATTTAACTTTTCTCTATAATTATTGTTTTTCTTCGACGAAAGAATAGCGTGCTAATACATTGATTGTTTTCAAGAAAAAAACATTTATTCTTATTTGAAAATTGATTGAAAGAATAGCAATTCAGGTGAAGATTCACAATTGTGGAAAGCAAACACTACAAATGGACAACGAAACAGAATAAATCGATTGAATAATCCTAAAGGAATAATCATTGACAATGACGATCATGTTGATCTTGTGACAGGAGGAATTCCATTACCTCTCCTCATTCATTCTCAGGAAAAGCTCAAAATCTATAAAATGAATTAACATAATTACCGATAAGAAATTCTGGTTATTTCTATTTAATGTTTTGACCAGAAGATGAAATTGATCAATTAGATATGATGGCAACATCATAGAACAAACAATTCTTCAAGAACCTTTTCTAGAATATTATTCAATCTTTCCTGATTTTGTTGGTTTATTTGTGAAATGTATGTTATTGAATAAACGCCAACACTTATGTTTTTATATATTTGATGTTGATAATATTTGAATGATTTATTTGACATTTCTAGATAATTATTTTGTTTTTTCCTTGACAAAAGAATGGTGTAGAAGAGGTCAAATCAAATCTCGACTAAGAAAATATTTCGATTTTAGTGACTGAAATTGATCTAGTTCATCCATTTAATTCTTGTGTTGTGAAAGAAGCATTTCACTTCAAAAGATGCACAATTTTTCAATAACGTCAAATAATCTGATTCATATTATTACAGAATCTGTTCCTAAATAACATCGAGTACAGATATCGATGCACCGACAGTACACAAAAGTATAACTTTTCTTTTTTCCTTTCAACGAATATCTTTTAGATGCATCATTTTCAAAATGCTCGAATGATTTATTTCACTTTTCTTGATTATTATTTTCTTTCGCATTAGAAGAAAAAAAAACAACAGTCAAATGGAATATCGACTTATTCGAATTCTGTAAGAAAAACATCTTTATTCTCTAAAAATTTCGTTCAAAGAAATTGTCTTTTCGTTAGTTTACTGATCGATCGAACAGAATCTTTGAAACTTTGTTCGAACATAAGTTGGTCAACAAATACAACAACAGTTGCAGGATCATCAGATGGAACTTCAGGTGCAGATTCAACAATGCTTAGCTCTCCATACGATATTTATGTATTCAATGATGATAGTCTTTATGTTTATGATACTTTTAACTTTCGAATACAATCGTGGAAAGCAAACGCTACAAATGGTACTACAGTCATTAGTTCAGCTTATGGATCAGATCTAAATCAGCTCTCCATAGGTCAATACATTTTATATCAATCGACTTGTCGTAAGTTAGCAATCACAACAATAACTACCACAACTACTACAACTTCAACATCAACATCAACAACAACAGCAACAAGTTCAAACGGCATAATCAATGTTGGATCAGTTTTTCTTGTTGAAATTGTCGTCTTCATTTTTTTACTTTGGCCTTAAATTCTAATTTAAACTTGGTTAGTTGTTGTGTGTTGTTTTGTTTGGTTTTAATAGATTAAAAAAAGGTATTCTCTTCGTTGAAATGCAACATGATCATCTTATAGAGAGAAAAGAGGCATTTGGCAGACAGAAATTGTCTGAAAGTAATTTCAATTATTGAATTAACTTTTCAAAATAATCACTTTGTTTTTCTTCTAACTAAAAAGTGTTATATAAACATAGATTTTTCTTCGTTGGCCAAGAGAAAAAAAAAGTGAGAGAACGATGTACTTTACAATGGAATGTCGATTTATTTTTGTTGTGTAAGACAAAATAGAAAAAAATGTTGAATTGAAAAAGTTCTGTTTTGAATTAGATTGTTGGTGAATAAAGCAAATAGTTTGAAATTCTGTTGGGGAATAAGTTGGTCATCAAATGCAACGACAGTTGCAGGATCGTCAAATGGTACTGGTGATGCAACGAATGGAAATCTTCTGTTTCCATTCGATATTTCTATAGGAAACAACAGTATTTATGTTTTGGATACGGGTAATTATCGAGTTCAATTATGGGATTCTGATGCAACAAGTGGAATTACTGTTGTCAATGGAAGTCAAGGAACTGCTTTGAATAGATTCGATATACGTGAATAGACTAATTTTCATTTCAAAACAAACTAAATCTCGATTTCGATTTGTTTTAGCGACGGAAATTGATATGGATCTAGAAAATAATCTTTATATTGTCGATTCAACAAATCATCGAGTTGTCAAATGGACTTTATTCGGTAGTACTGGAGTTCTAGTTGCAGGTGGAAATCTATCTGGAAATGCTTCAAATCAACTTTATGAACCTCAAGGAATGTATCTCGAAAAAGATTCGTTAACTATTTGGATTGCTGATACAAGTAATCATCGAATTGTCAAATGGATATCGCCCACTGATAGTTCAATTGTTTGTGGATCAGAAGGAGCAGCAAATGATCAATTTGATACACCAACTGGAATCTTTATCGATGAAAATAATGAAAATACAATGTATATTGCAGATTCTTTTAATCATCGAATTCAACGATGGATTCAAGGAGCTGTTTCGGGCACAACTGTTGCGGGAATAACTGGTGTTGATGGAACTGATTTTGATCATCTTTCGTTTCCAAATAAAGTTATTGTTGATGAAGATGAAAATATGTTTATTCTTGATAGTGGAAATGATCGAGTTTTACGTTGGAAAATTGGTGAAACATCTGGTGAAGTCATAGCTGGTGGTCAAGGAAGCGGAATAGATGAAAATCAATTGTTTCTTCCTCAAAGTATCCGATTTGGAATCAATGGATCTCTTTATGTTGCCGATACTTATAATAATCGAATTCAAAAATTTGATCCATTGCCTTGTCGTAAGTTGATTCTTATTCATATTTTGTTTATTTCAATCAAACATTGTTTTAGCTACAACAACAACATCAACAACAATAACAACAACAACAACAACAACTTCAAATGGATTAATCAATATTGGTTCAATTTTCATTGTTCAAAATATTTTCTTAATTCTTTTATTTTGTCAATAAACTGAATGAGAAAACAAGAATGAAAATCAGAAAATGTGCATATGAGTGAATTGCAACTTTATTGTACCGTTTGATTAAAAAAAATTTTCGATTTTGACCATAGCTGCTCGTGTATTCTATATCGGTATGTGAGACGAGAATATGCTCGAAATTTCCCGACTATCACTATAAAAATAACGAAATAACAATGAATAATGCATAGAATATCATGAACTTTTTGTTTTCATTTTCACCCTTTGTCAGATTGAAAGCAAGTTAGTTTATATGATTTCTAATAGCTCTTGACACAAGAGACTAAATAGTATACAAATTATTTGATTTAGTCTTAGAAATAAAGTTACTATATGTATATGTCACAGTAAAACCTAAAATTTAGGACAATTTAAAATTTTCCTAGGAATAATTAAAATTTTGATTTGTCCTAGGAGAATCTAAAATTTCAATTTTTCCTAGAAAATATCCAGTACAAAATGAAATTTTAAGTTCTCCTAGCATAAATTAAAATTTTAATCAGTACTAGAAAATAGTGGAAAATATATTCAATAAAAATTGAAATTTTAGATTCTCCTAGGACAAATTAACCATACAGGGAGTAATAATAATTGACCGAATTTCTAACCGAAAGCCGAAGAATTTGATTGGCTATGCACAAAATATATATGAACTACAACTATTTTATGTGATGGCGCTCTCATCCAATCTATAGTTTATGTATAGAATAAAAAATGATCTTAATACTTATGAAGATTGTGATCAAGCTAATGTGATACATATATTATATTAAAGACAAAAAAAGATGCATGAGCATTTTGTATGAGCAGAACATGTTTTAAATATGACAAATAGTCATTGTTTTTAGACTAATAATTTGTTTACTTGATATATTCTGAAAGATTTGTTTTGATCAACTCAAACAATATTTCGTCATTTATTTTCTGATTCATTTTATTTGAGAATATGAATAAGAAAACATAAACAAGACAAAGCTCTATGTTATACATAAAAATATATGCAACTATTAACCTAAAATCAAATTAATTTTTTTGGTTTTTTTTAATCCGATATTTTGAACTTTGCATACATTTACCAATAGTTTCACTAAAATTAATAAGAAAACAAAATTAGTTTTCTATAGAACATAAGATATCATACCATTCTTGGTTCAATGTTGATTTAGATCGAGTTGTTACACATGTTTTATCTGATGGTGATGGTTAATTTTCATCATTTACTGTACTACAAGATAATTCAGTACTTTCCAATTGACTAAATATAAATAAAAATGAGAAAAGAATAGATATAAGAGATAAAATTAATTTTAGATCTCTAGTTGTATTGATGAAAATGAAAGAGATTTATAAAAGTGTACAATATTAATTTACCAACCATGTTGGAAATCTTTATGTACGTTTTTTTCCATATTTTTCATTGACGGTGAAGAAATATATTTCACACTTAAAATAGTATTTTAAGACAATGTAAAATAACAAATAAACATCATACAGATTTCGTAATTGGTATTTTAAGTTGATAAACCTATTTCAAGCGCTGTTTTGATCGGTTGATTGAATAGTTTAGCACATTGTGATAAATGGTAGAAAAGAGTATTTTATTCGTTGCACTTTGATAAACGTTTTTTTCGTTTATCATTCTACTTTATTTTCCAGTGTATGTAGATGCACATCTTTGAAATTACTTGTATTTCCATAGACAAATCAAGTCATTAGTTGATATTGAATTCTTTCATTTACTGTATCATACTCATTTTCAACGTCATACAATAATTGTCAAGGTTAATTATTTTTAATCACTTTGATAATATACTAGCTACGTCAATTTCGTTATAACGCATTCATTGTTTTTATCTCATATCTCTTTCCTTTACGTAGTTCAAACGGTAATCGACAGGAAAGGTAAAAATAATTATATTTATGTTGCATAGTAATGAAAGCGATTGATATCCCTGGACAAAGAGTTATTTTTATTATCTTCATAACGACAGAAAAAGATGAATACAAGAGATAGTTCTATTTTTATCGGCAACCAATACACCAAATGGATGACCCACTAGAATAGTGTTGACGTATTATCATTTTTTACGCATTTTATTTCCTTTCTGATCTACACTGAAAAAAAAAGTGTAGAATAATCAACCCTCAAAAAGGGTTTATGAAAGGGTTGATTATTCTATACTTCTTTTTTTCAGTGTACAAGTATATAAAGAGGGAAACACAAACTGCAAAATCATACATTCATTACTTTCAAGCAATCTTCTAATCAAATCTCAATCATCAAAACATTCATACAATACGGCCCGCATGAATAATATTCTTGTCATCATTGGTATCTTGGCAGTTGTTGCCATGACTTGCCAAGCATATCCAGAATCACAATTCTTACCATTACGTCAAAAACATCAAGTTACTACTTGTGCTATTAAGCTTGTTAATTGTATTCTTGATGGTGCTACTATTGGTCCTGGTATCACTGATATTAATGCTGTTCTTGGTATTACTAATGGTACTCTTACTTGTGTTCTTACTAGTGTTAATTGTATTATTGGTAGTCTTAATGGTGTCTGTAATACTGCTCTTGGTCTTGTTGGTGTTCTTCTTAGTATTGTAATTGGTCTTGTTAGTACTATTACTAGTACTCTTGGTAATACTTGTGCTGCTCTTAGTGGTGCTCTTTTTGGTATTATTAATAGCATTAGTAGTCTTATTGGTAGTCTTACTGGTGTTGCTAATATTAATTTTATTATTGGTGGTCTTCTTAATCCTCTTCTTGGTATCGTTACTGCTCTTACTAGTGGTCTTGTTGGTGCTCTTGGTGGTCTTCTTGGTTAAGAAGTCACGTATGTTGGATGTGAAGAAGAACTTAGTTGTATATTCTTTCTCTTTTTAGGAGAAACTCCGATATACATATATACAAAATATTTAAGCAGTCTCGTAGCATCCAATTTCATCTCCATCTTCCAGCATTTTTCTTCAATTTTCATCCTTCATTGTAATTTTTTTTCTATTTATCAAATAAATACGCGGTCTACCGCTGGTCAAAAAAATTTTTTTTTACTTTTTGTGTACATTTGAAAGTTCATTCGAAGTTGTAATCAATCCCAAAATTTCAGCTCATTTGAAGGTCAGTATGATCTTTGACTAGATGACCAAAATTCTCAGAGGTTGTTTGAAGTAATATTTATGTATTAAACATATTCTACAATTACGCGTATTTGCAGAGGATGAAATGTGTGACTTCTATGCTTCAAGCAAATTTTTGAAACGCAAACAAATATAAGTGAAGCACGCACTCCTAAAGTGTTGTTACTTTGGCTGTTTTATATAAATTAAAAGTGAATCTATCAGTATGAAATTGTTAAATGTCACTATCCAACGCAAGCATATGAAAGACCACTAGATATTGCATGAAGTTATTAGAAGTTATCTATATAAGGGATGCAGACCACGAACAATAAGATTAAAATTAACTACATGACTGCAACTGTTTTCTTAATTTTCTTGTTTTCATATTTAAAGTAGTTCTTCTTAATTTTTAATGATTTTTCAATTATTTGAATCGACTTCTACTGATCGTAGCAATCAAAATATGTTCAATGATACAAATACTCGTTTTTGAATTTCTAAAATCGTTCTAGCATGTACATTCATTATATTGATGATAATAGCTCTTGTATGTTTTTCGATTTATACTATTCGTCAAAAAAAAGAATCTAAAAATACAAATCAGTTTGCAATCAACAGTATTTTCTACAACTACTGCCATAGATATAAATAGAACAACAACATCAAAGTATTCTACGCCGAGAAGAAGTTAGTTATTTTTATGAAATCAAATGTTTGTGTGAATTTTTGTTGTTTGATATTAGTTTGTCAATTGAAATTTGAAAGAAAATCAATCTTTACATCTGAACGAGATTTTGATGTGACATCACCTTTTATTGCTGATTTCAACAGTGATAATCAATCCGATATAGGTTACATTACATCACCAAATAGTGCCGATTCGAATGATACAAACAGGTATGTATTGATTCGTAGGATAAATTATTTATAAAATGTCATTTTTTTTATTAATTTGAACGATAAATAGTTACTTATACATTATTTGGTTATGGAAAAGGAACATTTGAATTACCGATTATTTCTGTGTTGGGATATTGTGATGTTTTGATTCGATTAGCAGTTGTTGATTTCAATCATGATAATCTGCTTGATATTGTCTTACGTTAGTGCATTATTTTAAGGCAATATATCTAATCGAATGATTTTAGTATAAAAAAAATCTCTAAATTCAATCTCTCTCCGACAAAAAGAAACATGTTTTATTTGTTTTATTTTTCTATTGCTTAATACGCCGTAGTAAAGAAAAACAGAGTATACTACAAGATGCATTATGGAAAGACCTATATTTTAGAAACGATTGCTCATTATATTGTAGCTTCTTTTGTTTTTTCAAAATGAACAAAATCTTGTGCCTTTAATCTTTAACGTTTAGAAAGAATCAGTTTTGATACATGATTACAGCATCGAAACCTACTTTTACAGGTATATAATTTTACGCTACATATTGTGTTATATTCTGTCTCTTTTTTCACCAAGACGTATTAAACTGTAGAGAAATGACACGGAAAAAAGACAATTTTTTTTGTTTGAGGAGAATCAATCAAATACATAGATAATTAAACGACTAACCAAAAGCATTCTGCCAGAAGAAATACTTTTCATAGCATCTGTTTCTAAAATTCTTATAAGAAACGATCATTGTTTTTTAATCTAGTATGTCATCACATTTATAAAGTAAAATTTATTTGATTGTGGAATGGAAATCATCTTTTGAAAAGAAGAGTTGAAAATTCTATTAGAGAAACGATTATTCATCTTTTCTGAACATTTGAGTTATCACGCGTCGTATTTCATAAACGAGTTCGATTTGTGTACCATCTAGCTATCATATTGAGACTAAATTAAGTTGGTTCTCTTCCTGTCACAAGTGCTTGAATTCGAATTTGATACAGATTCAAAAGAGTTTCCATAAATAAATCAAAATCTGCATGAATACTTCGATGACTGAGTATAGCTACTCGAATATAGATCCGATTTCTAATGCGCCATGGTGATACAATTGCAATACCAGACGTTAGAATATCCTTAACAAGTTCACGGTTGAACATGTCTATTAGTTCATGATTGACTTTGCCTAATTCTTTGGGTTCAAATCGAAAGTTGACAACGTTCAATGAGATAGGACGAAGGATGCGAATGATATGCTCATGTTTCTCTAACAGTGATACTAGATATTTAGCTTGCTCGCAGTTATCAGCAATCTTTTGCCCTAGCTTCACAGTGCCATGTTCTTTAAGTGTTAACCAGACTTTCAATGCACGACACGGACGTGAAACTTCGGGTCCATAATCAGAGAACAAGAAGTCACCGTCAGAGATTCGCTCCGTAACAGTCAAGTATGATTTAGGTGAAGAGAAGGTCGACTGAAGTTGAGTCTTATCATGGACGAGTACACAGCCAACAGTGAATGGACAATGCAGCCATTTGTGAAAGTCGAATACGAGTGAATCGGCTTGATCAATACCCCGAACAAGATGACGACGTTGTGGGTCAAGTATAATAAAACTACCAAATGCCCCATCTACGTGAAGCCACATTTTTTCTGCACGAGCAATAGATGAGAGTTGCAAAAAATCGTCGAAAGAGCCGGTATTCACAGTGCCTATATGAAATGAAAGCCCATCAATATTAAAACACTTTAAATGCCTTCTATTATGATAAAAATTTATCAGCTGCCGTGTATTTTCCTAGTCTTGCGCAAGAAAAGATACTAATCGAGTGATCAATTATGCTTTTTCTAGTGCTGAGATACTATCTGACCCAATAGTTTACTTTTACCTGTTCAAAAACGTATTTAAATGCACAGATAAGAGTCTGAATTCGGTGTAAAATGTGTGTTTCGTTCTCAATCGTGATATGAAACTATTAGTCTTACTTTGAGAAACGAATCACAAATGGCAAATTTACTTCTATTTACTTTCTAATGTAGAATAATTATCAAGAGCAATTATATATATATATATACATGACGGTACAGTGGAGAGCTTGGTGGATGTACAAACGTCGTTCAAAAAGTATCGGAGCTGTTTTAAAAAAAAATAAATAGCGTTATTGTTCTGAGGTTTTAATGTATGTATAACTTAAACAGTGCTTCATCTATAGTAGCGGAAAAGGCAGAGAAAATTGAGAGGAAAAAAAATCCAATAATCAGATAATAACAATCTCAATATTTTCTTACCAGTTTCTCAAGAATTAAAAGTTGTATACTGTAGAAAAAGCTCAGCTTGTTAGTTTTTGTTTTAAAGAAAATGTTAGCGGACATATTAATAAAATGACTGAAAATTTTGACATTTTGTGTCCATATTTGCCTGTAAAATTTTTTTCAATAAAAAAATTCTAATAATTTCAATATGCCATTTTTTTCGGCTGTTGAAGTTCTTTCTTTCGGTATATTACTTTGAGAAATCCATTGACTCGTTCGAGAGAATGTTGAAATGATAATTGATTATTATTTTGTGGAAGGTATAAGAGATTGATCATAAATCGAGCTGAGCTAACTTTTTCAGAAAACATCCAAATGAGTTAAAAATTTGGACTTAGTGGTTTCTAACCCTACTCTTTCGAATGGGTATATCAAATGAAAAAAGTAAAGTTTTACCAGTATCTCTGTTTCTTGGTCCTATCGTTGACCCTCTCTTAAGTCTTAGATTATATATTTTTACTTTTTGAAGTACACGTAACACTCGGATTTAAATCCGAGTTTTTTTTACAGTGAACGATCAATTAACTCATTGCTGCATTCGTTCTCTAACAACTCTTTGAGATACTTCATTCTTCTCTTTCTCTGAATATGTAGTAATCACATAAAGATAATATCATCTAATTGTGGTGTGCCTTTTGACACATTCAGCTTAGTTCTAATCTAATTGTATCTATCTACTGTAAAAATATCAGTTAAATAAGTGACAACGACATAGCGAATCTTGAAAGAGTAGTAGTGCAAAACTTTTATCACTGCATTTACCTGCATTTCCAACAATACAAAACGGGATCAAGCCTTTGTTTCGATCATTTACAATTGCAGATTTCAATTCTGAAATTTCGATACAAAAATTTTCGTCAGTTGGTATAAAATGAAGTGATTGCGAGCCAAGTCCCAGCAACTCAAGTGCTCTAACTATACATACATGTGTCTCTACTGATGCATAAGTAATCAGACGATGCGCATCAAAGAGTCCATTTTCTTTAACATTAATCAATGCTTTTTGGCGAGCTGTAGCCAGACTGATCATTGTCCCCATAGATGTTCCACTGGTAAGTATACCTCCAGAATTGTCTCCTGAAAACCCAAACAGTGTACACATCCAGTCAATAACAGTCATTTCCACCAATGCAGGACTGTGATTACTAGTAATGGTATTGATATTTAATGCTGCTGAGATCATCTCCCCTATGACACCACCCAGCGTACCTGCACCAGACACTGCATCCCAAAATCGAGGGTGTATATTGCCTCTAGAATAAGGCATAATATAATCGAGTACATTGCAACACACATTGTATAATGATTGACCATGTTCAGGAAGTGATTCTTCTCGGAGTATTGTGCAGATATTATGTGGCATCGCTCGCCGGATAGGACGATCTCGTATAAATTCGATATGATCCAATGATGAATCAAGCATCTGATGCGCCATATGTCGTGCTGATATCCAATCGGCAGGATCAAGAGACGAATTTTCTTGGCTAAATTGAGACAAAGAAGGTAACTTGAGCTCAGCAATTGCATTGATGAAATTGAACATTCCTGCTTTCCATTGATTGAGCGATTCAGCATTGTGCACAGGCTCGTGCAATTTTTCTGAAGCCCGTTCGATTAATTGAGTCAACGGACTTTGTGTCATTCTAAGTAGAAAAATGAATGCATCGTATAGAATATATACCTCTCACACTCATGCAAGCAGATACTTGCATTTCACAATACACGACAGTTAATGTGACGGATAGTTCTCACTCACACAAATACATACATGCATCTAGCTACCTATTTCCAAAAAAAGGTACAGGAAAGAACTAGCCATGGTTCTAAATATTTTAAAGAACCATACTAAATAAAAATGATTTTAGCTGTTTGCAAGAGTTCTACTTAGTACCATTTCATTAAAAGGAACTTTTCTTACAAAGATGATTCTAGCGAAAGTCGCTTGAACCGAACTGAAATTTTTTAATGCTACTTAATTTATGCAGATCTAAAGTAACTTTACTTGTATAGTAATAATAACAAAAAAGCATGAAGTAGTCAATTTTGCATATTTTTACAAAAGGTATGTTTTTAATAAAAATCAATACCCTCGCAGTATTTTGTATTTTTCGACTGGAAGGACGCATTTGCTAAGGCTAAAAAGTAGATTTTTGTGATCAACAGCTCTCACTTCAATTAGTTCACTGATGAAAACAAATGGCCTCCTAACAGTCCAGATCTAAACATTTTAGATTGTTATGTGTGGGACGCTATCAATCACAGCATACACTGGGCAAAAGTCAAAGATTATAATTCTTTAATTGAAGAAATCAAACTGGGTATTAGTCGCCTATCAATAACTGGTGTTGTTCGCAGTGTTGAAAATTGATCAAGTAGAATTTTTTCGATTTTGAAAGCAAAAGGTGATTATATTAAACAGTAATTTTCGTGCATTTTGCAGATCTAAACAAATTCAATTTATTGATATATTTTGATTTTCAATAAAGCGTATCTGCCTATTATAAATATTGGCTTAAGAGTGGGCCATTTATTATGACGTACCCGTTAAATATGTATCATCGTTTTCTTTCGTTTCTGTTATATTTTTTTTCTCCTTAGTATGCCGTCATACCGGCGCAAAAAATATAAAAAGTGCAGTCAAGAATATAGCTACAATCATCATGAGTCCAGACGAAATTTTCGTAATGTACAAACATCGTATAGGTGATAAAAATATATGAAGGACGAAGGATGATTTGGTGATAGAATCATCGAAAAAGATTATCACAAGTAATGATAATTAGAGTACGAAAAATGAATATTGATAGGAAAATAAAAAAAAAACAGAATAATAAGAGAGAAAGCGCTACAAATGAATAATGAGAGGATGAAACAACAGCATGATAGAACTTATTTAAACGGTTGTATTTTTCATATTTTCATTGCATTTCAAAAATAAGCAACGCAAAACAAGCAACGGAAAGGTGAGTAAACAAACTATTTAGAATATTTTGATAGTATAATAATGTGCGACGAGAACGGATCGAATGAAAAGATGAATCTTAATAGCAATTAGTAAACTATATGGACGAGTAGTACAGTGGCTGTAAAAATTATTCACTCATCATATTGATATAACAATGTTTCATGTACTTATTAAGAACAAACAAGAAACGAAGTATCTCATTGCGTTAATATCTATCTAATAGATGGATATTAATGCCAATCAGATACTCATCTTTTGTTCGTTCTTAATAAGTAAACGGAACATTGTTATATCACCCTGGTGGGCGAATAATTTTGACGGCACTGTAGACAGTGGTGGCCCGAGTGGGGAAGTGTCGGGGGTGTAACACCCTTCTAATCATGGAAAATTTTCATTTTTTCCCAACGGAAAATAAAATTTTACACTCCGCCAATGCTAGATGCATCGTGCCACCACTGACTGTAGATACAATAGCGGAGCTTCTACGTAAACTCTTTTAGAAATTGTCTTCGTCCTGCATACTAGAGAAATGTGCCGTATGAAGCTTTTTTTTAGAATACTTATAGCACCACCTCTTCTTACCGATAAGAATGACCATCCATGGTCTTTTTCATCTCAAACTGACATTTGAAAAAAAAGTAATACAATTCCTACTTCTTTAAAATAAGGATAGTCAGAAAGAGTGACAAAGTAACGCATTTCTTGGCATCTGGTAACACACGAAGTGTCTTTCTATATAAGAGATTCTCTTACACGCAACAAACTAATACCATATGCACGATATCATATATAGTAATGATTCACTCTCTTTTAAAATGATGGATTTAGGGTTCCATAACTATCTATAACAAGGAATAATAGCAAAGGCTAACACATATCATCCACTTTATCCACCGTTTAAACAAATGGGATACATACCTATGAACTAGGGGTGTTATATTCTTACTACTGTTACCAGTAAGTTGTAAGTGATAAAGATCATCATGCAACGATAAATACGCACTGGTCCAAATAACCATATAGGCATGGACCGGTCCCGAACTTCCCGGGTTCGATGCATGCCTAGATTTAACCATTGATTACTGCTATTAACGAAATCTTTCAAGTATAAAACACTTACTATTATCGTGGTAAGGGTAAGTGATGGTAACAGTAATATAACACTCCTGTTTCTGATTGACCGAATTTCTGACCAATGGGCATTCGGAGTGAAAATCCCACCTCGGATTCGAACTTCTGAGTATCGATAGCCTATAGCAAACTGTTGTCAGAATCACGAAAAGACAAAAAATAGAAAAGCTCGTTCTTAGTTGGCTTGGACAAACAGACAAGCAGATTTCTTAAATTAATCGCAATATAACCTTTTCTACCGGAAAAGGGAATTATATAAATATTTTAAAAAATTCGTTACTGCTCGATATCGAGTCGGTATCGAGACTGAACACTAATATATAAAAATGTATATCAGGAGAAGAAAGAAGAAGAGAAAGAAATACAATAAGCGAAGGAGAGTCCGCGTGAGTAAGAGTGAACGGTAATAGGTAAATTATCCTAGGTCAAGCATTACGACGATCGTATACGTGCCGTGGAACACTCAGTTGATATGGGCCGTTTTACGCCCGTACAGCGCCGTGTCGTAAAACAACCGTAATAAACGCTGCAAAAGTCTTTGGAAGAATGTCAGACTCTGTTAGACCATATTGCCGACTATTACACTAATCAAATTTTTTTTGTTAGAAAGAGCAATGTCTGAATTACAAATTTTGTAGCAGGCATATTTTTCCAGAACAAATCTGGGAAAGAGAAAAAGCTAAAAATCAAACACCTCTAAAAATGTTCTTGCAACTTCACGATCGAGCAGCATCATTTTCTATTCTTTTATATTAGCAGAAAAATAAGAAAGCATGTTCAATGATGATTTTTGTAGTACAAAGAGTGTTCTTTCCAATGGCGTATAGAAAGTTAAATTTATTCTTTGTTGTTATATCAATAGATAGTTTTTTCTGGAAGAGACTGAGTAATTTGATTGTTTCACTATACTTGATCCTTTTTCAACGGTAAAAAATATTATTTGAATTATTTTTTGCCGCTAAACTTCTACGATTAGATGTATTTCGGCCAAATAACGGAGAAAAATTCAGTTCATGCATAATTTTTGCAGATGGTGGATACTATTTTTGTAAAATGATAGTTCTTGCAAATGACTCAATTTTGTAGAAAGGACCGGGGACGGTTTGTGTACAAAATGGCCCTAAAGGGTAGTACCTATAAAAAGCGTCTGAAAACATATAATTACACTGCCCTGATTCAGAATATCCTAAATTACAGTCATTCCAAAGAAACCCAAATGCACTTTCTGATGCCTCCATAGGGCTCAGTTAACGGTAGAAATTCGATAATGACAGTCATATGCTCACCATCCTGCAACAATATAGAAGCGCCATATTGTTTCATGAAACCTCCAACTTTTGAAGGGCTACAAAATGGTAAAAAAATATGTGTGAAAATTTGCTGCGCTCGATATTTAGCATTTGACCATACTGTTAGAAATACATGAATCATAGAGTGTGGTCTATATGAAATTTATTATTATCCATAGGTCTAATGTAATTCTTTCACCAGACATGTAACTAATTGAGATCTAGGAAATGATGATAATGTATGTGGGAAAATATGGTGTGGTCACCATTTCAAATTTGAAACTACACTGCTGAAACTATAAGAAAAGCTGCCTTCTTTCAAAAGGAAGGTGAAAGTAAATTCGAAGCTGCTGGCAACAATGTATTATTGTTTTATGTAATGACGATTCGAAATAGGAAGACGATCGATTTTCTATGGGAGAAGACAAAGAACATAGATTTCCGTAAATGAGAGAGATAAATAGAGACTTTTTCAATAGTAGATACAAAGAAAAGAAAAGATGATGCCAAAAAAACAATATTCTCCGTACATCATTCAAAATCTCTGGTAGTATCGCCAATTACAAATCTTCGGTATTATCGCTAGTGAGGAGTCTTCAACGCAGCATATATTCCGACATAAAGTATCGTCATTTTCTAGATCTCAATTAGTTACATGTCTGGTGAAAGAATTACATTAGACCTATGGATAATAATAAATTTCATATAGACCACACTCTATGATTCATGTATTTCTAACAGTATGGTCAAATGCTAAATATCGAGCGCAGCAAATTTTCACACATATTTTTTTACCATTTTGTAGCCCTTCAAAAGTTGGAGGTTTCATGAAACAATATGGCGCTTCTATATTGTTGCAGGATGGTGAGCATATGACTGTCATTATCGAATTTCTACCGTTAACTGAGCCCTATGGAGGCATCAGAAAGTGCTTTTGAATTCTTTTGGAATGACTGTAATTTAGGATATTCTGAATCAGGGAAGTGTAATTATATGTTTTCAGACGCTTTTTATAGGTACTACCATTTAGGGCCATTTTGTACACAAACCGTTCCCCGTCGTTTCTCGTAGTTACTTCGAAGAAGTTTTATATGGTAATCGATAACGGCTAGAATGTTAGTCTATACTAGATGAAAATTCGTTTTATATGATGATATTTTTCCGTTAATATACGAACAAATCTGGACTATATAGTGAAAAAAGGGAATTTTCCATCTTTCTTTGTTTCGGATTTGTCAGATAATAATCGCGAAAGCCACAATCTAATGTATCTTGTAGAGCAATTAGTGCTCTACAAAACTCTATATATGGCTACGCTCAGCAATTCAATTTTTCCGAATATTTTTTTAGTGCATGAGTATACAGTAGTGTTCCGTGATCATGAAAGAATAAAGTGGTAATTGTTTTGATAAAATTACAATGTAATACAGCCAAAATGTAACCCTGATCATGAGCTTTCCGAATATGTATAATAGTTATATATGATTATTTTCCTATCGTTTAGTCAAAGCGAGTTTCATAAAAAACAATTTTCAAAAACTGCTCGTGGAAATTTTCACATACGACTATGGTCTACAGATTCTGTAAGTTTTATGCGATTCGGGGATACCCGATGTAAACGTGGTAGAGATCCCATGGGAATGCCCACATTCTCATTAAAATTGAGTTTTAAGGAGCAAGATTCCTGCTGCTTCTAATATGTCGAATTTAAAAAAAAACTAAGCCGTACATCTGAACTTGTGATAAGAGCTAAAACATGTTTCTATCGTTTTCGACCAAAATGATAAACTGGATAGATTCTCTATCAGAGAGTTCCAGATTTCTTCATCTATATACACGTACTATAAAAATCTTTTCAGATTGTACTTCACAACAACAAACGTGGCTGAATGTTTATACTTTGCCACAAATTATGAGCCCGAGATACATCCTTACATCATTTCACATTTGTAGCTAATTAAACAATTCTGATAAATTCTGATAACTAAATACGGACTTTATTTTTAAATATAAGACATGGCTTTCAGACCATAGTATGGGTAGATATGTTTTGATTACTAGAATCGGATTAAAGCATAGTTGTAGAGTGCGTATGCAAAAGTGATTATGCTTTCACAACGAAAGATTTACTCATTTTTTCCAGACTGTTTCATCTGAATTAGGCTTGATCACTATCGCATTTTAAAGGGGAATGTCAGATTTAATTTCTAAATAAATTACAATGACTACTAGTAGACAGATTAACAAGATAAGACGACAAAAAAAAGCATAGGATACTGAACATCTGCATTATATTTTGAATCTGGTGATCAGATGCGGTGTCAAGATACGTTACATTGGAATGAGCTGTCGGTTGTAAAACTAATGAATAAGAAGTATAAGTACAGAATGGTATGAATAGTGAGATGCTATTTGGTTATGATTTGATCAGTATATTGTATACTTAAAACAAAATCCATGTTTGGTCACTAGAATTTATCATAATTGTTTAATTAACCACGAATGTAGAATGATGTAGGGGTGTATCTGGAAACCACAATTTGTGACAAAGAATAATCAACCACGTCGCTATCTGCTAGCTTCAGTATTACTTTATTTAGAGGCACCAGAATGTTTTTCTTTATTTTAATTATCACTATGGCTGCTATATTTATAGTGAAGTATTATAAAATTTACTATCATTCTTATATGAATTTTGCAGAGTTCAAACAACGTTACTGTTCTTCTTTTATCGAAACTAATAAGGATTGTCCATTACAAACCATTGATATGTTTAATAAATGTTATGACGATAAGAAGTTTCATATGAAATTAGATAAGGACTATTTGTCTATTTACCTATATATTAATGATTTTGTTTGCCAAAGTAGTCCATACGTGAATAGAAGGGGACCCGTTTGTCCATTTATGCCTCGTTCACAAAAACAAAATTCAATATATTTTTTTATTGCATCCAATGATGAGAACAACATCGAACAAAGATTGACTAAAATCGTACTACAATGCAGATATGATTTTCTTCATAAATTAAAACCAACTAAGAAAAAAATTGAAGTATTAGTTTATAAATGTTTAATTATATTGATAAGATCATCGAATATATCACATTCAATGATCAATCAAATTCAGACAGACTTAAAACCAGGATTTGTTCTTCAGCATGGCCTAATGCTTGGTGAGTTCCATGAGTCATCAAATTCAGGTGCGAATCGAAATGAAAACTTTTATCCACTTCGAACAAGGGTACCATTGTTAGTTATTCGGTATTTGGTTGCTGATGATATTATTTTCTTAAATCAAAAAGAAAAATACCCCGTCAGTATTCGTTTAAACATGGTCAAAAAATATATACAATTATATCATTCAGGTATATTATATCGTGCCAAATCAAGTCATTTGGAATTTGCCAACAGTATTCTTGAAGAACTCAATTCTTCAGTTGAACACTAAGCGGAATTATATCTCCTATCGTTCTATTTAAAGTCTCAAAAATTTAAATCAAACTTACTTCTACCAAAAATGCTCGAATAAAAATCCCTAATATCAAAAATTAGAATTCTTTCAAAATTAAAACATGAACACTAAAGACAAGAATAGAGTAGATACGTTGATTTATATAAGAAAATTTGAATACAGAGTAATCGTTTTTATCTGACATAATATAATCTTCGTAATATTTCCTATGCAATTTAACAATCTATCCTAGCGTTTTATTCACTTCTAGAAAATATTAATTAAAGACCACTTACTGTGAAAGCATAATTTTGTGTTTGGATTTTCAACTGTTTGCCAAAGAACGAGGGACTTTATAAGCCAAAATCGACCGCCATCATAAAATTCGGTTTTTTTCGCGATGAAACCTTAAAATAAGATATTTTAATTTGTTTTCCAGAGGAACTATAGGGTGTTCAGTAAGTCATCAAACAGACACTAAAATTTGAATATCTTCACCGTACTTCAACCAAATGAGCTGATTTTTTTTCTGAAAGTAGAAAAGAGTTGTAGATATTTATTCCTACATAAACAGCTTATTCTTTGTTATATCCTCTAACTCTTTTATTCCTTCTGAGATAAGAAAAGTATAAAAGTTTCTTCCAGATCAGATAAAGTATTCTTCATCTCGACAAAACATGCATTCTACGTTAAAAAATGTGCGTCTTTTTGTGTACTCAAAAAGTGAGTACACTCTAAAATCGGTCAGTGTGTCCGGTCCACCGTCCGTCAGTCTGTTTACACGATAACATTTGAAAGGCTCATCCAGTTGTCACGAAATTTTCTACAGACCTTTATCTCATCAATATCTCGGCCGAGTTCGAAGATGAGAATGATTCGTCAAGAAATGGCTGAGTTATAGCAAAAAATGTCATCATTTCAGCTTATTTTATCGATATGTTCTCTAACATTTTTTTAAAACAAAAGCTACCAAACTGAATTTTTGATATGCTATACAACTTTTAATCCTTGAGAAACTGGTAAAAAAATATCGAAAAAAGATAGATACCTTCGAGATGATCCAAAGGCTCAAATGCAAAGGACGGGGGACGGATTCCGTGCAAAATGGCCCTAAAGGGTAGTACCTATAAAAAGCGTCTGAAAACATATAATTAC